>ENA-UZWT01002589-UZWT01002589.1-metagenome-genome-assembly--contig:-Day-1-50m-contig-2589_pt1 | contig 24396 bp, 18 predicted proteins | sample MGYA00260338_ERZ794898 | MGnify/ENA metagenome assembly ERZ794898 | reverse complement strand
AATAGCGGCGTAGCCTTATATACTTTAGACTATGATGCTTCAGACAGCGGCAATGCTACAGGTAAATTTGGTGAAGCTGCTATATTTAATGGGAGTAGTAGCGAAATTAATATTTCAGGAATATTATCAGGTATAACAAATACATTTTCCTTCTCTTGTTGGTTTAAAGTATCTGATTCTTCTAAATCATTTTGTGTATTTGATGACGGGGGCGCAAGCTCATCAAATTTAATACAATTTATACCTTCTCATTCTAGTGGAAATTATTTTATATCTTTTGGAACTTCCTCAAATCGTTTAACAGGAGTAAGACCTTCAAGTTTTATTGATGGTAATTGGCATCATATGGTTGTAACAAAATCATCCAATACCTTAAAATTCTATGTAGATAATACGTTGATATCAGAAGATACAAGCCATACTGATAGTGTTAGTGGATTAAGTAATGCGCAAATAGGCAATTATAGTTCAAATTTTTCTGATGGTGCAATAGACGAAGTAAGAGTCTTTGATAAAGCATTAGATGAAACAGAGGTTGGTACTCTTTACGCTGAAACTAAAAATACAACAAACACATTACAAATATTAGGTGATACGTCGTGTATAGCAACTTATCCGCTTGATGGAAGTTCAACAGATTTATCTGGAAACTACAATGGAACAGATACTAATATAATATATAAATACGACGGTACACCTACCAACGTGGACTTTGGCATTGGGGGTAAATCATTATACGGTGCAAGGTTTATCGGGAATACTAGTTATATAACTTTACCTTTTATGCCTGAAATACCCACTAATTCATTACCTGATAAATCTTATAGTGTTAGTTTTTGGGTTAATAGTAATGCGACTAGACTAAATTCAACATCAGGTACGTATAGAAGCGGTCAAATATTTGGATTTTTTGATGATACATACTCTATGATAGGCTTTGGTGGAAATACAAATAGCAACTTTCCCACAGGTAAATTATTTTATTATAATTATGGAGGATCGGGACAAAGAAATAATTGGATTATTACTCCTAACTCTTATGCCGATAATAGCTGGCATCATGTTGTAGTTACAGATGAATACGTAAGCTCTGGTAATACAAGAAATAGAAAACTTTACGTTGACGGAAGTTTAATAGTAAGCGATAGTCAAGCTAATACCTGGAACGCTTCAGGTGGCGCGAATACTATTGGGTCTGATACTGCTAATAACCAATTAGATGCTGATGTGGATCAAGTACGAATATTTAATAAAGCTATAAGTGCTGCAGAAGTTGGAACACTTTACGGAGGCGGTGCAGGCGAAATAGCTTGTAAGTATACAGCTACAACAACTGACATTGATTACCCTATTGCTAACACTGCATATTATAAATTAGATAATAATAGTAAAGCTTTAGGCGAAACAACAGGTAAATTTAATCAAGGGGCTACATTTATTGGGAACTCAGCTGGCATTGTAAATACAACTTTACAATTAAGTTCAACAGCACATTCTGTTTCTCTTTGGATGAAGCCTCAGGATTTAACTGCATCTAAGTGGCAGATTATGTTCTTTTCTGCTTTTAATGGTCATCCATCTTTTACTTTGGGTAAAAGACCTGACCAAACAACATCTTTTCATTACAGAAATGAATCAAGCAATGAAGTATATTTTACTTTATCAAATGCTAATACTTGGTATCATGTTGTTGTAACAAGAAATAACAGCGGTTCTACAGTATATGTAAACGGAAGCTCTGTTGCTACTGATTCAAATTCTATGGGATCCTATGGCAGTAGCTCTTACCAAAAAGCTTCAATAGGATCAAACCCTAATTATCCAGCAGAATATTTTGATGGGACGTTAGATCAAATTAGAGTATATAATGTGGCATTAACAGCTACAGATGTTGCTAATTTGTATAATAGCGAAACAATAAGTACAACCAATACACTAGCATTTCCAACTGGTAAAACAGCAATAGCAACTTACACATTAGATGGGGATGGCACGGATATATCTGGTAATTATAGTGGCGTTGAAGGTAGTAACGTAAAGTATGATTACAGTGGAACAGACACAAACATTGAGTACAGGTTTGGGAGATTCGGTCAAGCTGCGGTGTTTAATGGGAGTAGTAGTAAAATAGATTTAGGAAATAATTCATCAAATAATTCATCTACTATAAGTGTTTCTTTATGGTTTAAAACAGCAGGACATAGTGGTACTGCTACTTTAATAAATAATGGAGGATCAAATAGCGGTGAAACAGGGTATTTTTTAGGATTAAATTCTAATGGAACTATAAAATTTGAAGCAGGAACGGGCACGGTTAATGGCTCAGTAAATTATGCAGATAATATTTGGCACCATATAGCCTTAACTTTAAATAGTGGTGCATACAATATATATGTAGATGGAGATACAACGCCTGTAATGAATGGAAGTGGTGCATTTACGTCAACAGCTACAAGACCAACTTGGATAGGACAATTTTCATATGCTTCATCAAATATAGAATTTTTTAATGGTTTAATAGACCAAGTAAGAATATTTAATTCTACCCTTAGTGCTTCTAATGTAACAAAACTTTACAACGAAAAGCCTGAAGTAGATACATCTAACTTTAAGGCTGTATTGTATGAGGGGAATAGTAGTACTCAATATATTTCAAATGTAGGAATGGATTTAGAGACTAATGGCGGATTGGTTTGGCTAAAACAACGAAACAGTGCGCAGAATCACGGCCTTTTTGATACTGTTAGGGGCGTAAATAGTTTTTTAATATCTAACAGCGCAAGCAATGCAAACACTCGCACGACGGATACGTTATCTTCTTTTGATGCTAACGGGTTTACTTTAACACCATACAGTAGTGATGCTTTTATAAACTATTCAGGCAGAACTATGGTGGCTTGGTGCTGGAAAGGCGGAGCCGATGCGGTCTTAAACGAAGTCGGTGATATTGATAGTCAAGTTAGTGCAAATACAGAGGCAGGGTTTAGTATTGTGAAGTATGTGGGAACGTCTGCTTCAGGAGCGACGGTAGGTCACGGATTAAATTCAGCCCCTGAAATTATATTTTTAAAAAGAACAAGCTCTACATCTAATTGGTATGTGTATAATAAAGACCTTGGCACAACAAGCGTATATGATAATTATTTACTATTAAATTCCTCAAATGCAACGAACTATTCCACTGGAGTTTTTAGCCCAAACGGTGTAAACCCTTCAACTTTTATACCCGGTAACAATGGGGTTCTTCAAGGTACTATGATTGCCTACTGTTGGCATTCAGTTGCAGGATATAGTAAGATAGGGAGTTATGAGGGGGATGGTACAGATGATTTTAGTAAACAAATAACAGGTTTAGGATTTGACCCTTCTTTTGTGTTAACAAAAAATGTTGATAGCGGCGCAAGTAATTGGCAAATTGTAGATTCAAGAAGGGGTAATGGACATAATTTATATCCTAATGAAAACTATACCGAAGACGGAAATAGTCCAACTGTATACGGAACTGCCAATCTTATTACAGACGGTTTTGCGGTAAGAAGGGGAACTACAACAGCTTCTGCAAACCAAGTACACGTAAATAAATCTGGAGATACATACATTTATATGGCATTTAAATAAAATTAAATATGGCAAAAAAACGTTTTAAAGACACCGGCGTTGGGAAATTCTTATTAGAAAAGATACCCAGCGTCGTTGGCGCAATAGCGGGCGACACACCGGTGGGATCTGTAATACAAGCTATTATAGGCGGATCTGATATGTCAGAAGCTGATAAAAAAATTGCACTTAAAAAACTAGATATTGAAAGAGCTGAAATAGATGGCACAACTAAACGCTGGGTTGCAGATGCAACTTCAGGTTCTTGGCTTGCTGCTAATGTTCGTCCTTTAACTTTAGTATTTTTAACAGTAAGCTATGTAGCTGGGTGGTATATGGGTTATCCGCTGGATAGTATAACAGGTTTATTGACAATAGTAATTGGAGGCTATTTTGGCTCGCGAGGAGTTGAAAAAGTATTTGGAAATAGTAAACATCAAAAATGAGCGATTTAAAAATTTACGGCATAAACGTCGGCGCGGTAGCTTTTTCGGCATTACCGAACATTAACCCCACTTTGCAAACTATAGTGTTAGTTATGACAATAATATATACTGGGATGAACATTTATATTAAATTAAAAGATAGAAATAAAAAATGAAGTACTTCGAAGAATCTGAATTTAATGGTTTTGAAATGATGGATGAAAAGCTTCTATCTATGTTAGATGATTTACGTGAAGCTTACGGGTATCCTATAAAGCTGACATCGACGTATAGGAGTCCTGATCACCCTATTGAAGCTAAAAAATCTAAACCAGGCGAGCACGCATATGGAGCTGCGGTTGATATTGCTTGTATAGGCGGCGAGGCTACATTCAAATTAGTTAAAGCTGCTATTGAAACGGGTTTTAAGCGGATAGGTATTTCAAGAAAAAACAATTTTGTGCATGTAGGCATTGGTTACCCTGATGCCCCAGACACAACAATATGGACATATTAAATGAAATTAATTAGAAAAATATCAATTGGCCAAGATTATAAGAATGAAGCAATGCATTATTCTGTTGGTCAAGAAGTTTACGGTGGTCACACAATATCTGACATACTAGAAGAAGACGGCGCTTACAAAATATTTATTAAAAAAAATGATGAGATACTTCCATGGAAACATTTTAATTCAAACATGGCTGTATCCGTTGAATACAATCTAGATTATTAATGCAATCACTTTACAATTATATTATATATTCTGAAAACAGATATAATAATTCTACAACGGTAGAAGATAAAGAATTAATACTGAATACAGAAATATCCGAAAGGGATTATATGTATACAAACAGAATTGGTAAAGTTATTTCGTTACCTGCACTATTAAATAGTGAATTAAAAAAAGAGGACGAAGTTATTTTGCATCATAATGTATTTAGAAGATGGATTGATATACGCGGAAAAGAAAAGAATTCTTCTAGCTTTATAGATGAAAACCAATTTTTAGTTTCCCCAGATCAAATATATGCGTATAAAAGAAATGGTAAATGGAAATGTTTAAGTAATTATTGCTTTGTAAAGCCTATAGAAGACGATTCTAAATGGAGCGTTTTAAAGGAAAAACAATTAAGCGGAGAGCTTGTGTATAGCAACAGCAATTTAGAAGCGATAGGGGTCTCCAAAGGAGACGTAGTGGGCTTTACACCCGACTCTGAATACGAGTTTAATATTGATGGTCAAAAATTATATAGAGTTTTATCAAATCAAATTACAATAAAATATGGATCGAAGGAAAAAAGTTATTGAAGCATCTGAAATTGCTTTGATTGAACTTGATAAGGTTATAAGACAAAAAATTAATTTAGTTGAATTAGAGCCTGAAAAAGCTAAAATAGCAGCTCAGGCAAAATGGGTCGCAATTGAAGATTCATTTAAAATTATAGAAAAAATAGAAGAGTTGTCGCCAGACAAAAAAACTGAAGACAAAGTAAAATTTTTAGGTGTAGAAGACAGAATAAAATAATGTATAAACAATCACTTTATAACATTACCAGAGATCACCTCGATACTAAAGAAGTAAGAAAAAAAAATAGGCTTAAAAAATATAAGTACGGCTACGACGATGATCTAGATTGCGTAGTTATAAGTAAAGACGGTACAATCGGAGATATATATGAGGTTCAAGGTCTTAAGATAGCAATACCTCAAACCCCTGAAAAAATAGATGGTCAAAAATTAAAAGTGCAAGACCAAGTATTTATAAGAAGGGAAAGACCAGAATCTTTAAAAAGAATTAGATCAATACATGAATTTAAGAACCATTCGGAAGAAACTAAAGAACATTACTACAAGTATATTGATGTTGAGTTTAATTATAGGAATGATGGCTATTGGTTCATGTGCAACAGTGAACCGTGTTACATTACAGGGTCACACTATATGTACCTCAACTGGACAAAGATTGACGTGGGTGCGCCCGAATTTAGGCAAGCGAACAGAATATTCTATTACTTTTGGGAAGCCTGTAAGGCGGACTATAGGTGTTACGGGATGTGCTACCTCAAGAATAGACGGTCTGGCTTTAGCTTCATGGCATCATCAGAAACTGTTAATGTGGCTACGACGTCAAGAGACTCGAGGTTCGGTATATTATCGAAAACGGGTGCTGATGCGAAAAAAATGTTTACCGACAAGGTCGTACCGATCTCGGTAAATTATCCATTCTTTTTTAAACCCATACAAGATGGTATGGAAAGACCAAAAACAGAATTGTCTTATAAGTTACCATCAAGAAGATTAACTAGAAACTCTTTTAAAGAGTCAGATGACGAATTGTTAGGACAAGGGTTAGACACCACGATTGACTGGAAAAACACAGGAGACAATAGTTATGATGGAGAAAAACTAATATTATTAGTTCACGATGAATCCGGCAAATGGGAAAGACCTGATAATATATTGAACAACTGGAGGGTTACAAAAACTTGTTTAAGATTAGGCGCCAGAGTTGTTGGCAAATGCATGATGGGGTCTACTTCTAACGCTTTAAATAAAGGCGGTGATAATTTTAAAAAATTATATTATAACTCAGATGTTGACAAGCGAAATAAAAATGGACAGACTTCAAGTGGACTATACTCTTTGTTCATACCTATGGAATGGGGCTACGAAGGATTCATTAATAAATATGGGTATCCTGTATTCGAAACACCATCATCTCCGGTTGAAGGAATTGATGGAGGTCTCATACGTGCAGGAGTTGTTGAGCATTGGGAAAATGAAGTAGAAGGATTAAAAAATGATGCAGACGCATTAAACGAATATTACAGACAATTTCCTAGAAGTGAAAAGCACGCTTTTAGGGATGAAACATTGCATTCTTTATTTAATTTAACAAAAATATACGAGCAAATAGACCACAACGAAGAAATGACTTCAAAAGGTTATGTTGCCCGAGGAAGTTTTTCTTGGAAAAACGGAATAAAAGATACAGAAGTAATATGGACACCTACTAAGAATGGTAGATTTTTTGTTAGTTGGATACCTAAGTTAGAACTTAGAAATAACATTATTGAAAAAAATGGCATTAAGCATCCTGGGAATATAGATTACGGCGCATTTGGTTGTGATAGTTATGATATTTCTGGAACTGTTGGTGGTGGTGGATCAAATGGAGCGTTGCATGGTTTAACAACTTTTTCAATGCAGCCGGAATTTCCGTCAAGCAAATTCTTTTTAGAATACGTCGCAAGACCTCAAACAGCAGAAGTTTTTTTTGAAGATGTACTTATGGCAATAGCATTTTATGGTATGCCAATACTTGCAGAAAACAATAAGCCAAGATTACTTTACCATTTAAAAAGAAGAGGGTACAGAGGTTTTTCTATGAACAGACCTGACAAATTAAGAGGTGCATTGTCTAAATCTGAAATAGAATTAGGCGGTATACCTAATACGTCAGAAGATATAAAGCAAGCTCACGCAGCTGCAATTGAATCATATATAGAAGAAAACGTTGGTAATAAAGGAGATAACCACGGAAATATGCATTTTCAAAGAACATTAGAAGATTGGGCTAAATTTGATATATCAAAACGTACGGCTCATGATGCTTCCATAAGTAGTGGGCTAGCTATAATGGCTTGTAGAAAACATTTATACCGCCCACGACAAGAACGAATAACAAAAAAACTTAATTTTTCATTCTCTAAATACAAGAATGAGGGCGATCAAAGTACGCTAATTAAATAAATATGGCAAAAATAAAAAATAAGTATTCTCAATTTCCTAGTCAGGCTGTTTCTGACTCTGAGAAAAGAAGTATTGAATACGGTACGGCGGTAGCCACAGCTATAGAACAAGAATGGTTTAATAGTGGAAATGGCAGTCAAGGCAAATATTACGAACTTAAAGATAATTTTCATAGGTTAAGATTGTATGCCCGGGGTGAGCAATCAATTAAAAAATACAAAGACGAGTTTGCTATTAATGGTGATTTGTCTTATCTTAATTTAGATTGGAAACCGGTGCCTATTATTCCTAAATTTATTGACATTGTAGTTAACGGTATGCAAGATAGACTGTATAACGTTAGAGCTGTTGGAGAAGATCCAATATCCACAGGTCAAAGAACTCAATATGTAGAGGGTATACAAAGAGACATGAATACCGACTCCATGCTAGAGCTTATTGAAAAACAATTAGGAGCAAATGTAAGGAATATAGATAGAGAAAAATTGCCTGGATCTACGGAAGAGCTAGATCTTTTTATGCAGCTCAACTACAAGCAAGGTATTGAAATTGCAGAAGAGCAGGCTATACAAAATATATTTAATCAAAATAAATATGATTATATAAAGCCTAGAGTTGACTATGATATAGCTGTATTAGGAATTGGAGCCGCAAAGCATTCTTTTAATAATACAGATGGAATAAAACTAGATTATGTTGACCCTGCAAATTTAATATGGTCATACACAGAAGATCCTTACTTTTCAGATTGCTATTACTTTGGAGAAGTAAAAACAATAAAAATAAATGAACTTAAAAAACAATTTCCTCAATTATCAAATGAAGAAATTGGTGATCTTGCTAAAAAAAGTAATGGTTATCAAAATTATAATATAAATTATAATGAACAAGGAAACCAAAGTTATGACAATAATATTGCAACTGTGCTTTATTTTAATTGGAAAACTTGGGAAAAAAATGTTTACAAAATAAAAGAAATATCTTCTGGTGCTGAAAAAGCAATAGAAAAAGACGACTCTTTTGATCCACCAAAGGATAAAAGAACAAGGTTTGAAAGAGTAGCAAGGGCACAAGAAGTTATATATGAAGGAGTTTATATATTAGGAGCTAATAAACTATTAAAATGGAAAAAAGCAACTAATATGGTAAGGCCACATTCAAATACTAATAAGGTATTAATGAATTATATAGTGGCGGCTCCAAGAATATACAAAGGCAAAATAGACTCCTTAGTTTCTAAAATGACACCTTATGCTGATTTAATTCAGCTTACGCATTTAAAATTGCAACAAGCAATACAAAGAATGACGCCTTCAGGCGTTTATATAGATGCAGACGGACTTGCGGAAATTGATTTAGGCAACGGAACAAGCTATAATCCTCAGGAAGCATTGAACATGTATTTTCAAACAGGATCTATTATAGGGAGGTCATTGACTGTTGAGGGTGACCCAAATCCCGGTAAAGTGCCAATACAGGAACTGCCAGGAGGCGGAGGAAATCAAGTCCAGCTATTAATTGGTGCATATAACCAATATTTGCAAATGATAAGAGACATTACCGGGCTCAATGAAGCTCGCGATGGTTCTGACCCCGATCCTAAAGCGCTGGTTGGCGTGCAAAAAATGGCAGCTGCTAATAGTAATGTAGCTACTAGACATATATTAGACTCTAGCCTTTTTATTACTATTACTTTAGCTGAAGCAATATCAACAAGATTTAAAGATGTTTTAGAATTTCATCCAACAAGAGATGCTTTTATAACAAGCTTAGGCCAATTTTCTGTAGGGTCTTTAAAAGAGTTGAATAATTTGCATCTTCACGATTTTGGTATATTTTTAGATTTGCAGCCAGATGAAAATGAAAAAGCTGCGTTAGAAGCTAATATACAAATGGCTTTATCTCAGCAAAGTATATTTTTAGAAGACGCTATAGATATTAGAGAGGTTAGAAATATTAAACTAGCCAATCAATTATTAAAATTTAGAAGATTAAAGAAACAAGCTGTAGATCAGCAAGCTGCGCAGGCCGCATCGGTGGCTCAGGCACAGGCGCAAGGAGAAGCACAAATTGGTATTGAAAACGCAAAATCACAAGCTGCTCAAGTTAAAGCAGATTCTGCTATTCAAATATCCACCGCTGAAAACGAGTTGAATATTAAGAAAATGCAATTTGAAGCTGAAACAAAAAAGCAGCTTATGCAATTTGAATATGATCTTAATGTTAAATTAAAAGAATTAGAATTATCTGCGCAAAAAGAATTAGTTGAAAAGCAATCTGAAACGCAAGAAAGAATTGCTGATAAAAAAATATCAGTAAGTTCTATAGCTGGACCACCTAAAACAGAAAAACCTAAAAAGTCATTTGAGTCTAAAGGCAACGATGTACTGGGAGGTTTTGATCTGTCCAGGTTTGAAGCAAAATAAATTAAACTATTATATTATATCTTATGGAAGAAAACATTGAAGTAAAAGCAGTTGAAGTTAAAGAAGAAACTTCACCTCAAGAACAAGAAGCCGCTGTACTTGAACAAGCAATAGAAAGTGGCGAAGTAGATTCTAACTATGGGTTTCAAGACGATGGCGTATATCGTGTAAATGTTGACACCCCTCCAACACAAGAAAACAATGCCAGTGAAGAGCAAAGCACAGATGAGGTATCTGTACGCGACCAACCCGAAGCTAGCCAAGAAGTTCGTGAAGAAAACGAGCAAGGAGGCATTGAAGAGCTTACCGAACAAAGTGAAGAAAAAGAAGAGGAAGCGATAGAGATTGTAGAGGAATCTAAAGAAGAAATTGTACAAGATACTGAACAAGATGTTGTACAAGCAAACGAATACCCCGAAGATGTTCAAAAGTTAATAGAGTTTATGCAAGACACGAATGGTACTTTAGAAGATTATGTTAATCTTAATAGAGACTATTCTAAAATGGATAATACTACATTAGTTTATGAATATTATAAAAATAATAAACCTCATTTAAATAACGAGGATATTAATTTTTTAATGCAAAAAGATTTTGCTTATGATGAAGAGGTTGCAGAACCTTCTGAAATTAAAGCAAAACAATTGGCATTTAAAGAAGAATTATATAAAGCTCAAAAGCATTTTAATGATTCTAAGGAAAAGTACTATGCGGATCTTAAGTTAAGAAAGCAAAATGAAGTACCCGAAGAATACAAAGAAGCTCAAGACTTTTATAACGAAGCAACTAAGATACAGGAAAGAGCAGAAAAATTAAAAAACACATTTGATACTAGAACAAATAATTTCTTTAGCGAAGAGTTCAAAGGTTTTGACTTTAAAGTTGGAGAAAAAAAATATAGGTTCAAAGTAGACGATACAAAAAAAGTAAAAACAGCTCAATCAACAATTGACAACTTTATCAAACCTTATTTAAATAAAGAAGGTGAAATGGAAAAAGTTGGTGATTATCATAAAGCTTTATTTGCTGGTAGGAATGCTGATAAATTAGCAGCCCACTTTTATGAACAAGGCCGTGCCGATGCTATAAAAGAAACAGTAAAAAAATCTAAAAATATTGATATGACCCCACGCAGCGATAATTCCGCTGTTCAAAATTCAAATAGTAAAGTTAGAGTTGTTGAAAATGATTCCTCAAATAGGTTGCGCATAAAATGGAATAAATAATTTTTAAAATTTAAAAAATGGCTTTTACAAGTGGAATACCAGCAGCTTTGCAACCAACTCAAAGCAAAGCTCTTTATACTGGTAACTATATTGATTTTACAGATAGCTCATTCAACCAATGGGCTCAACAATTTTTACCTGATGTATACGAACAAGAAGTAGAGAGATACGGAAATCGCTCTATCGGATCTTTCCTTCGTATGGTATCAGCGGAAATGCCTTCTACCTCAGATCAAATTATCTGGACTGAGCAAGGCAGATTGCACACAAGATATGCTAACGCTATCTATTTAAGTGCAGCGGCTACAATGCCAACTTCTGGGACTACTGCTGGTACAGCAAGTGCATCTTCAAGTGGAGGTGTTGTATTGAACTTTAACGTTCCTACAGCTCAGCCAACTAGCCTAGGTGTTACTTCTCAAGGAACAACTGCTGTTAACTTTAGAAAAGGACAAACAGTTATGATCCAAGCTCAATCTTCAGCTACTTCAGCTGTTGGTGGAACTGGTGCTGTTATTAAAGGTATTGTAACCAATGTATCTGGAAACTATTTCCAAGTTAAATCATTAACAGGAACTCCAGCTATTACTGCAGCTGAAAGATTTACAGCTCTTGCTTATGGATCTGAATTTGCAAAAGGAACTGGTAACTTTAATGAAAAACTAGATCCTAGCTACGCTACATTTACAAACTCTCCAATCATTCTTAAGGAGCACTATTCAATCAACGGTTCTGACACTGCTCAAATCGGATGGATTGAAGTTACTTCTGAAAATGGAGCTTCTGGATACCTATGGTATTTGAAGTCTGAGCACGAAAACAGACTACGTTGGGAAGACTATCTAGAAATGTCTATGGTTGAAGGTGTTAAGCAATTGAACACTGGAGCTACTCTAGATTTTTATGATTCAAACATTACAGCTACCGCTAAAGGTACAGAAGGTTTCTTTGAAGCTATTGAAGCAAGAGGTAACGTATATTCTGACTTTGGAGCACAAGTCTCTGGTGGAGCTTTAACTGATTTTGATGCTGTACTTAAGCAACTAGATAAGCAAGGTGCTATTGAAGAAAACATGCTTTTCTTAGGTAGAGATCTTTCTTTGGAAATTGATGATATTCTCGCACAACAAAATGGTGGATACTCAGGAGGTACTTCTTTTGGTGTATTTAACAACAGTGAGGATATGGCTCTTAATCTAGGATTTACTGGATACAGAAGAGGTTCTTATGACTTTTACAAAACTGACTGGAAATATCTAAATGATTTTTCAACAAGAGGTGGCTTTGGAGACGTTGAAGGTGTACTAGTCCCCGCTGGTACTTCAACAGTTTACGACCAAAATCTTGGAAAAAACATTAAAAGACCTTTCCTACACGTAAGATATAGAGCTTCTGAAACTGAAAACAGAAAAATGAAATCTTGGGTTACTGGATCTGTAGGTGGCGCTTCTTCATCTCCAATTGATGAAATGAGAATGCACTATCTATCTGAAAGATGTTTAATTGTACAAGGTGCTAATAACTTTGTATTGTTTAAAGCATAGTGATTAACAGAGGACGGGTGGTTTCGGCCACCCTAACCTCTTTTTATTTTTATTATATTATATTATGAGTACACAAGCAAAAAAAAGAGTATCTAGATCCTGAAAAAGGATGGGAAATAAAAGATAGAGTTTATATTCTATCTCAGAGATAGATCACCTATAAGCTGGACTATTCAGTCCAAGCATACAGTAAGAAAACCTTTATTTTGGTTTGACGAAAACACGGGTGAAAATAAAGAAATAAGATATGCTACCAACCAGAAGTCTTTGTTCGTTAGTGAGCAAGATGGATATGTAACGCTGGGGCATGTTACATTTTTAGATGGAGTTTTAGAGGTACCAAGACAACAACAGCCTTTACAAAAACTGCTATCAATATATCATCCAAACGCAGGAAATCTTTGGTCTGAAATTGATGAAGTTGCGGAAGCAGCTGATGAAATTGAAAACTTAGAGTTAGAACTTGAAGCTTTAAATCTAGTTAAAACGCTAGACATTGAACATTTAGAGGCTATTATGAGAACTGAATTAGGTTCGGCTGTAACAGGCATGACTTCTAAAGAGCTAAAAAGAGATGCGTATAGATTTGCTCAAAGCGATCCAGAATTGTTTATTGAGCTATCTCAAGATGAAGATATTAAATTAAGAAACCTTGCTAATAGAGCTGTTGAAATGGGTATACTAAACCTAACTGACGACGGCACAGTATTTAAATTAGCAAATGGCAAAAAGGTTATGACAGTGCCTTTTGATCAACACCCATATGGAGCACTTGCTGCATACTTCAAAACAGATGAAGGCGTTGATTTGATGAAGTCTATTATGAAAAAAATTTCGTAATAAAAAGGTGTAGGGTGAGAAATCAACCCTATACCAACTAATCAATAAATTAAACATGGTAAATATAAACGACGTATACCAAACCGTACTTACTATTGCTAATAAAGATAATAGAGGTTATATAACTCCACAAGAGTATAATAGATTTGCTGATATAGCCCAAAATGAAATATTTGAAAGTTATTTTAACAAGCAATTAATGTATGAGGCTGGTGGTTTGTACAACGCTGATTTTTCAGACCCCATAATAACTACTGCAGAAAAAATAAATATTTTTTATAATAGTAGTGATTTAACTCAAGCAAATGGGGTTTGGGCATTTCCTTCAGACTTTTATAAGCTGGGCAGTGTACAGGTAAATAATATAGAAGCAGATTTTGTTTCCCATAAAGACGTTAAGTTTATAAACCAATCTCCTTTAACATACCCTGTAGCAACACAACCTGTTTATACAATAAACGGAAGTGCAATAAAGGTTTATCCAACTTCTATAGCTTCAGGCGTTAATATAGAATATTTAAAGAAACCAAACGCACCAAAGTGGGGATATATAATGCCCACAGCTTCACAGATCGCTTCAGGCGTACCTAACAAGCCTATATATGATGCTACAGTTTTTAATCCCTCTACGGACGATTATTCAGCTACAGCAAAATCTTTAAATTTTGAGCTGCATACATCTGAATACTCTGAATTGGTTTATAAAATACTTACCCTATCTGGTGTGACTATAAAACAAGCGGACATAGCAGGGTTTGCGCAAGGTAAAGAACAACAAATACAAGCAACTGAACAATAATGGCAATATCAAGAAGACCTTTAGACGTAGATAATTACTCAGCACTTGAAGGTGGCACTGGAACAGCGGTTCCTGGTTACTACAGTAGAGTACATTTAAATGATATTATAAATAACTTTATTGTTGGTTATGTAGGTGATGACAAAATTCTTACAAAAGTACCAAGGTATGAAGTAGCTTTTTGGGCACAAAGATCCGTTCAAGAATTTAGCTATGACATTTTTCATGCTGAAAAAAATTTAGAAATTGAGCTTAGTTCAACATTACAACTTTCACTTCCTTCGGATTACGTAAACTACGTTAAAATATGTTACGTAGACAACGAAGGGAATCATAGAACAATTCAAAATTCAAAAAATAGTAAAGCTACAAAAGCTGTTGCTCAAGATGGAGATTTTAAATATATATATGATCAAGAAGGCAATTTGACTTTTAGCGAAATATCAGAAACAGCTAATAGATTTCAAGAGTCTAAAGTTGAATTAAGAAAAAAAGATTTTCAAGATTATTTTGATGAAAATGATGTAACTAGCTATGATACTAGATATGGTTCTGAGCCTGAAAGACAAAATTCAAATGGAACATATCTTTTAGATTTAGAAGCTGGTAAAATATATTTTGATTCTGTTTTTAGCGAAGGCGATTTAATATCTATACAATATATATCTGATGGCCTTGGTGAAAATGGCAATTTTGATAATGTTTTAGTGCCTAAGCTAGCAGAGGATGCAGTTTATGCAAACATGCTATATAATTTGTCTAAGTTAAGACCATCCGCCGCAGGAGCAGCGGCTTTATACAAAAAAGAAGCTGCAGCAAAAATGCGCAACGCAAAGCTTAGACTAAGTAATTTAAAACTTGAGGAGCTAACGCAAGTACTTAGAGGTAAATCAAAGTGGATTAAACACTAAAATATATGCCAGAAATTAAAAGACTCTTTAACGCGAGCCGAATGAATCGCGATTTAGATGATAAGATGCTAAAGCCCGGTGAATATCGAGAAGCATTAAATATAAATGTAAGCAAATCTGAAAGTTCAGATATAGGCGCTGTTGAAAACATATTAGGCAATGAGCTAATAGTAGATACAGCAATATCTAACGCAAAAAAAATAGGAGAATACAGGGATAATGGCAATGATAGGATATATTATTTTATAACTAATAATAATTCTTACAATGAAATAAATTCTGGTAGCCATCAAATAATTGAATACAACCAAAAAGCAAATAAATCTACAGTAATAGTTAATAGCGCCGCATTAAATTTTCATCAAAAATACCCTATAACAGGCGTTAATTTAGTAGATGAGCTTTTATTTTTTACAGATGATAGAAATCCTCCTAGAAAAATAAATGTTGAAACAGCTAGAAATACTCCAGGCCGTTATAACTTGGCAACAAACATAGATGATGTTATTTCTGTTGCTAAATATGCGCCTTATGAATCTGCATCAATTGTAGGGGTTTCAGATTTAGATGAACAGGGAAATCCTATTACATCAAATTTTTTAGAAAATAAATTAATTAGATTTTCATATAGGTATCAGTTTGAAGATGGGGAATACAGTGTATTAGCACCATTTACCCCTATATGTTTTTCAAGATTAGGTAATCCTGATACAATATCTTCAGATATTAATGATTTTGGAGAAATTGAAACTTTTATTAATGCTATAAAATCTGTTCAATTATCAGTTCCTACACCTCAAGGGCTTGGAATTGATAAGGTTGAGCTTATATATAAAGAGACCGGGAGCGGTGCACTGTATGTTGTAGAAAGCAAAGTGTTAACATCGGAAACAAATGTAAATTTCTTTTACAAATCCCAGGACCCGTTTAAAACTTTGCCCTCTGATCAATTAACAAGGGTTGCTGATGCGGTGCCTAGGTTGGCTAAGTCACAAGAGTTAGCGGGTGGAAGACTAGTGTATGGTAATTATTTACAAAATTTTAATATACCTGCAGTATCTTTTACTGTTTCTAGAACAGGGGAAAATTCAGCTAGATATACAGCTTTAGATAGCAGTATGTCTGTTAAATCCAGAAGAACTTATCAAGTTGGTATAGTATTAGCTGATAAGTTTGGTAGACAAACACCCGTATTACTATCTGAAACAGGCGGAGATACTGTTTTTATTGATGCAGCCTCTGGAGAATCTGACAGTACTAGTGTATTTAATTCTTTGCGTATAGCATTTGCACAGTCAACAATAACTGCTTTGCAGGCTTTAGACTGGTGCTATTCTTACAGAATTGTTGTCAAACAAAGAGAACAAGAATATTACAATTGGATTTCAGCGGTTACTTCTTTGAATGTTGTAGCAAGGTTAGGTGATAGTATAAATAAAGTGCCTAGAGACCAAACTGCTGTTATACCTCCTAGTACAAGCGGTACAATATCACCCTGTGATGTTGCTGTTTATCCTAAAATATTAGGTGGAGCAAACAAAACGACAGCAAGTTTGACTAAGGTCCAATCTATAAACAACCCGGCAGGTACTGCAAACGTGCCTACAGACACGATCACCTCAGGTATATGTGTTTTTGAAACAGAACCTTTTAACTCTGACTTAGACATATTTTATGAAACCTCAACAGGTGGATTAATATCTGATTTAACAACCACAGCTATAGATATACAATTTTATAATTGTTATTTATTAACTTTTGGTTCAGGCACGCATATTGAAATTAATAGATTAAGAGCTGGGTATAATGAAAAGTCTTTTGATATTGGAGTTAGAGCATATGTTGTAAAAGAAAATTTTGCTGAAGAAAGAAGATTTAATACATTAATACATTCAAGTGGTTTGTTTAATTCAAGAACAAACATAAATTATATTAATCAATTTAACGAAGCTGAAGGTGGGTTAACAATATCTTTAGATCCACAAGACGGATCAATACAAAAACTCTTTGCTGATGATACGCAAATAATTGTATTTCAAGAAGATAAGATTTCAAGGTCACCTGTTAACAAAGACTTTATATATTCTGCAGAAGGTGGTGCAATACCTGTAACAACAAGTACTCAATTTTTAGGGACTATTGCTCCATACGCTGGAGAATTTGGTATGTCCAAAGATCCTATGTCTTTTGCTTACTATGGTTATGCTAAATACTTTACTGACAAAAGTAGAGGCAGCGTAATGAGATTATCTCAAAACGGATTAGTTGAAATATCTAATATGGGTATGAGCGATTTTTTTAGAGACGCATTAGCTAAGTCTGAAAAAATCATAGGTTCTTATGACGAATATAATAACCTTTATAATTTAACTTTAATAGGTAAAGGTTTTAGCGGGTTTAAAGATACTAATGTTGCAACTGCAACAGATGGTTACTTTACAATAAGTTTTGACGAAGGGAGTCAGGGATGGACAAGTTTTAAATCTTTTGAACAAGAAGGTGGTTTAAGCTTAAATAACATTTATTATACATTTAAAGATGGCAAATTATGGAAACATAATAGCGATAGCGTAAATAGGAATACTTTTTATGGTGCAAGCGCAGCTGAGTCTTATATAGAGCCAATATTAAATGACAATCCTTCAACAATAAAAACTTTTAACAATATAAGTTACGAGGGAACTAGCGGTTGGGAATTAGATTTTATGCAAACAGATATTTCTTTTGTAGGCAGCGAACCTGCTTTAGAAAACTTTAGTCTATTAACACTGCAACTAACCGGTGCCGCTGATAATAGCATTATAAGTGGAGAACAGTCTGTGTATGCTAAAAACGGAGAATCTATTCAATGGATTATTACCGCAAAGCCTAAAAATTCAGATTATGAGTTTGAAAATGTTAATGATGTTGTTTTAACCGGAAGTGGTCTTGCAATACAAAACCCTTCTGCCATTACAAATAATAATTTAGTATTTTTAATTACAGGAACGGCTGGAGCTGGCAATGAAGTAAAAACCGTAACAATATCAGGAATAGGTGCTGCGTTAATATTTGAAGTTAGTTTATTAACTGTAAGTATTGGAGATTCGGTTACAAGCGGGGCTGTTAGCCCAGCTTTAGTTAATTATACTACTTCTGGTGCAAATAATCTAATTGTTACAGTTTCACCAATATCTACACATTACGTAGATCCCGGCAATATAGTAGCAAACACAAGCGGTTTGTCAACGTTACAGCCTATATCAGCTTCTACTATAACCAGAAATGTTATAGTTAGAAACTATGGTTCTAACGCTTATGCTATTGATGACCCGACTAATAGTATTGATTATATAAAACAGCCTATTTTAATTTTAACAAAAGGCAAAACTTATATATTTGATCAAAGCGATAGTTCAAACACAGGTCATCCTATAAAGTTTAGTACGACTTCAAACGGTACGCACGGAGGCGGCACAGAATATACTACAGGCGTAACTTATAATGGAACGCCTGGTTCTGCGGGGGCATACACTCAAATAGTTATAACCGCAACAACACCTACTCTGTATTATTATTGTAGTAATCACGGAGGTATGGGGGATGGTGCTAATATTACTGACTTTGTTTTAGGTTACAACAATGGAGATGTTTTAGCAACTTTTCCTTTACTAGTACCTACTTCAGCAACAAATAACTCTTTAGGAATAAGCGGTTCAGCAACAACTTTACCCCTTATAACATGGGCAACGCCTTCAAGTGGTGTATTAACAACACCCGTTGGTACATCGGCTGGTAACGCATATAGTAATAGCCCATATAGCGCAGCATCTAGTAGAGCAGCCACGCTTAGATGGACAGCAAGCGGCACTGATAAAGTGTTATTGCCTAATTCGCATGGCCTTACTTACGATGCCCCCGGTTATTCTATATCATCTACTACGCTGGATAACATATCTCAAGAGTATTTAGAAAATGTTATTGTATTACCACCACAAACTTCAGATATTACTGCAACCGCAACAATAACAGGTTCAGGTGAAGTTACTGCTTCAGTTGGTACATACGTATCTTCTATAGCTTTCAGCGCATCAGGTAACACAAACACTAGTATAACTAATTCCAATGGGGCAACAGTGCCTATACAAATAACAGCTAGTGAACCTTGGGTATTATTAAATGGAACCCCTGGAACAAAAGTTGTAGATCCAGATGGCATTGATTTCTTAGGATCAAATTACCCATTTACAATAAACGTAGATGACAATGGTACTGGGTCTTCTAGAACAGCTACAATAACTATAGGTGTATATAACAACTCTAGAGTAACAGGAGCTGCTATAGGTAATCAAACAATAAGTATAACACAAAGCGCTTAATGAGTACAATAATTAAATTTCCTTTTGAGGAAAAAGAAGGTAAATATTTTGCACCAATAGTGTCAGAGGAAACAACATATAAAGTTTCATCTGGCGCTGTTGTAGCAGACGCAACTAAACTTGTGTCAGGAACAAAAGGTACATTTATGCGTACTCGCTTAAAGCTACCAGTAGATAAATCAATTAACAAAGCTGAACTGTTTGCTGTTAATTCAGAAGCTGTTTATTCAAGTCAATAATATTATATGAATTTAATTAAATCAATTAAGAATAAAATAATAGCATATTCTTTTGAAAAAAAGATTAATAATCTTTTAGAGAATGCTTATTCAAAAGAAATAACCGAAAAGGTTGTTCACAATAACGGCAGGGCTGTTAGGGAATTTAAAGGGGTATTTAAATTAACACATGATTTTACAGATGGACTTTATTTAAGAAGAATGAAGTTAGCAGAAGATGCGGCAGTGGTTAGTGCAATACATAAAAGAGACCATGTTTGGTTTTTAATGGCCGGTTCATTAACTATAGTAACGAAAGGAATTGCTGAACATTACATTGCCCCTTATATGGGGTTTTCCAAAAGTGGAACACAAAGAGCAATTTATGCTCATGAAGATAGCATATTTCAAAATGTTTTCCAAAACCCCCTTGGGTTGACAGACTTAGACGAGTTAGAGGATTTTAATTATTCATACACAAAAAATGACTACACAAATTTTATTAGAAATAACAAATGAACCCTATATTGTAGAAGCTAGCTCTGCTATGCTAATTGCTGCTGGCGTAGGAGCAGCAAGTGGCCTTATAAAAGGTATTGGTTCTTTATTCGGTAGAAAAAGAAAGCGAAAAGCAGCGCAAAGAGCTGCTAAAGCTAAAGCTGCCGCAATGGCAAAAGTAGATGCATTTAAATTTAAAAATGCATTTGAAGGCATAAAAGGAGCTAGTTACGACCCCGTGGCGGCTCAAGCAGGTAAATTAGCAAACGCATCTACAGCGCAAATGCCTACATTAGGAGAAGCCTCAGGTTTTGAGGCTAGCTTAGCCCAAGCTCAAGGCTATACTGCTCAAGGCACAAATGTAGGTCCTCTTTTAACCGGAGACGCTACAGGATTAACTAACGAATTTAACAATCTGCAAGTTTCTACAGCGGGAGCGGAGCTGGCCGCGCAAGAAGCGGATCAGTCACTAGCGGCAAGTCAGGACTTAGCAGCGCAAGCCGGTACAGGAGGTGGGGGCGCAACGGCTTTAGCCGCTGCAGCAGCAAAATCAAAATCTAAAATTGCAGCAGATATTGACCAGCAAGTTAAAGCGAATGAAATGCGAAGAGCTCAAGGTGAGATGCAACTGCAAAGAGATCAATTAAGGCAAAGTAATACAGCTTCTCAATTTGATTTAGGGCAAGAGCAGTTTAATGCTAGCGCTTCAAATCAAGCGGCACAATTTACTGCAGGAGCTATGAATCAAGCATCGCAATTTAATGCAGGGGCTATGAATCAAGCTGCACAATTTGGGGCACAAGCTGCTAATCAGTTTGCTTTAACAGAGTTTGGGCAAGAGGCTCAAATGAATCAATTTAACGCAGGTGCTCAAAATCAATTTTCAATGGAACAATTCCGAAGCGACCAAGCGGTTAATATGGCTAATGCGCAATCCGCTACGGCAGCTAATCAGTTTGCAGCACAAAGTGGTATGCAAGCAGATATTATGAGTAGGCAAGGAGCGATGGATGTTCAAGGAATGCAATATAATAGACTAGCAAGTAAATTAGGTATGGCAAATCAACAAGCTGCTCAAAAGTCAGCGGCATATGAAAAACAAAGAGGTATGTTATTGAGTGGATTATCAGAGGCAGCGGCAGGCGCGGCAGGCGCTTTAAGTGATGGTGGATATTTAAATAAGCCATGAGTAGATATGGAAATTTAGGGTCATTTGATTACAAGGTAACAAATGTACCGCAATACGATTTAGAAGCTGATATAAATAAGGGCATAGAAAGAGGCATGAAGTTTGGCCAAATGATTGGGCAAGGTATGCGTCAAGCTAGAGAGTCGGAAGCAAATAAAGTAATTGCTAGACAAAAAGAAATTGCTAATCAAGCTGCATTAGATAAAATAGACAAAGCAACCAGAGAGGGCCTTATACTAAAAGCCGATGATGATGCAGGCGCGTTAAACGATACTCGTATAGACTTTTCTAATATGCTAGTAGATAGGCTAAATCAAGCTAAAATAGCTAGAGATAATGGCACATTAACTGCCGCAGACTACAGTAAAGTTGTAATGACATTAGAAGCACAAATACCAGCATACCAATCAGGTGAAAAAGTTTTAGCTGGACTTATGGGGCAATTTATGGATAGTGTTGAAGAAGAAAACCAATCTGGAGCTAATGACCCTAAAACAATAGAGTTTTTATCAGCAATGAGCACAGGAAAAGCCGATGTTAATTGGACGTTTGATGAAAACAATAAAATGCAATTAACAGGTACATGGACGGACTCGGAAGGTAATAAACAACCCATAGAAGCGGCTTTATCAAAGTTTGAACAACTACCGCACGTTTTAACTGCTCCTGAACATACAGCATTTGAACAAAGACAAGCTGATATTGCAAACGTTATGGAAACAAAGCAAGGCACAGCTATGTCAAAAATAACTTCAAAAACAGATCCCGTAACAGGCGTTCCTGTATATGAGTCTACTATAGAGCCACTAACTGATTTGGAAGGAAACTTAAAGCCTTGGTTTAAACAATCAGCGGAAGATAGCTTTAACGGTTATTTTGATTCTTTAGGGGAAGGTGATTTAAGAATGGGGTTAAAGTCATATTTACTGGATTCAACGAAAAGCGGGTTTGGTTATGAAGAAGTAGTAGAAATGATAGATGGCAAAAAAGATAAAAATGGTAATATTATTGAGCCTACAAACATAGACACTTTAAAGTTTTTAAAAGAACAAATAAAGGAAGACTATACTCAAAATATGCTAGAAGAAACTCTTGCTGCTAATAAATTAAAAGTTGATGAGTTAATACAAAAGAACACAGGCGATTTAGCTAATTTGAAAAAAGATGAGAGCTCTATTATGATCGCTAAAGAAAGGGAGCAAAAAATGCTAGAAGATGCTGCTTCTGGAAAAAGTGGCGGTAAAACGACTGATGGTGATGAACTTTTAGGTAGAGTTCAGGGCTTAATAAATAAATCAACAACTTTTGGGGGAAGTGTTATGGGTCCAGTTAACAAGCCGTTTAATTACGAAGATTTAATTAAAGACTCGGGGATAAACATTGTTCCCGCAACTAAAACAATAAAGGGCAGCGTAAAAGATAGAAAAGAAACTGATCCTAATAATTTTGTTATGAATGTACCTGGGGGTAAAAGTTTAACAATACCAAAGGAGGATTTAAATGATCCTGAACAGTTTATTAGAAACTATTTTGCGGCATTAGGTGTGCCAACCAAACCAACAAAAACAAATCCTAAAACAATTGATTATTACTTAGATAGATTAGATTTTACAGGAAAAGGTTTAATGGATAAATACGGAATTAAATAATATGCTAACAGAAGCACAAAAGCAAGAATTAGTTGCATTAGCCCAGTCATTGGAGTCACAAGGCAAGTCTCAGCAAGAAGTGCAAGCTGCTATTGATAGTAAAAAAGCAGAAATGCTTGGGAAAAATACAGTTAAAGAAGCAACTGAAGTAGAGCCTATTGCTGTTGAAAAACAAGATAGTGTAGCAGGTAAAGTTCCTTATTCTATAAATAATCAAGAAGTTACAAAAGAGGAGTTTGATAATTATATTGCTAATGAGCAACAAGCTCCAAAAGAACTAAGCAATGAGGAAAAAAGAAAATTACCATATGCGGTTTCTCAAAGAGTACTACGCAGTAATGAGCCTTTTACTTTAGAAAATGTAGAAAAAGCTAAAGCTGAAGTTGCGGCCAACGAGGGGCAGACCTTAGAGGAAAGATTTATTGGTACAGGTATAGAAGATTTTAAAAACATAGCCTATAACATTGGTAGCCCCATGACTGGTGCTCCTGGGCCCCTTGCAATGGCTCGATTACAACAAGGTATGCTTGCTGCAACACAAGTTTACGATGAAGTTGTTAATTCTGATGAGTCTGCTAAAAAATTAAAAGAAGCATATAAAACTCAGTTGGATCTGCAAGCAGCGCAAAAACCCATGCCCTCTATTACAGATGAAGACGCTAAAGGTATTTTAGGAATGTTAGCTGGTATAGCTGGAGATGCAACTCAAGTAGGCCTTTCTGTGGTTCCTACAATGGTGGCTACAGCAGCAGGAACTGCGGCCGGTACAGCTGTTGGTGGACCCGCTGGGGGTGTAGCTGGCGGCGCAATAGCAGGTGTAACATCTGCTTTCGGGCAAATTGCTCCGCAATTTATGATGGACTATAATGTAGAAAAAGCAAAAACTAATTATCCTAATTTAACAGCAGAAGAAGCGGTAAACAAATCTATTGAAAATGATGAGGTTGATACCTTAGT
>ENA-UZWT01000779-UZWT01000779.1-metagenome-genome-assembly--contig:-Day-1-50m-contig-779_pt1 | contig 24404 bp, 26 predicted proteins | sample MGYA00260338_ERZ794898 | MGnify/ENA metagenome assembly ERZ794898 | reverse complement strand
TTAGGAGATGATTATATCGATAAAGATTACACAGGTAAAGAAATTGGTACTCTTATTCATTGGATAGACCGTTCACATGGATGGAGTACAACAAAATTTAAACAAGCAATTGCAGATTCATTATGAAATTAGGAGTTTGTGTACCATATAGAAACAGAGAAGCTCATTTAGTAGAGTTTGTACCAAGAGTTGGTAAATTTCTTGAAGAGAGAGGTATAGAATACTGTATGTATTTTGGACATCAAACAGATGATAAGTTATTCAACAGAGGTGCAATGAAAAATATTGCAGCAGAACAAGCATTCAAAGATGGTTGTGATTATGTTGTTTGGCATGATATTGATATGATACCAGAAGATGGGTGTGATTACTCCTACCCTACTGAAAAACCAAGACATATTGCAACTCAAATATCACAAATGAATTATCAACTAAAGTATGAAGAATATTTTGGTGGTGCTATTTTATTCTCTAAAGAACAAGTAGAAAAAACTAATGGATACTCTAATGATTATTGGGATTGGGGTATGGAAGATGATGATTTGTTTTGGAGATGTGTATTAGAAGGTTATGCAGATGATACTTATATGGATTTTGGTGGTAAGGATAGAGGATTTTTAAGATTTAATGGTAACTCATCTTATGTTGAAATACCAACAACAAGAAAACTCAGAAATATTACTACACGAGAACATACTGTTTCTATTCTTGTAAGAGCAGAACAACAAGAAGATAAAGTTCCTATTTATTTAATTGGTGATGAAGAACGAAGGTTTGTAGAATATCCAATATTCAGAAGGCCTGGTTATGATTGGGGATTATCATATAACAACTCACGAGCATACACTGCACAACTTTGGAGTAATAAAGGTGAACACTTATACCAATGGATGAAACGTTATGAAGGATTGTGGGCATGGGTTACTTTAGTTGTTGATAAAGGTAAAATTCATTTTTATATGAATGGAAAAGAATCTGATGCACGATGGGGAACTGGTACGAAATCTCCTCAACTATATGAAGGTCATTTAAAAAGATATGGAAGTACTCCATACTATTTAGGAACAACTACCTCTCTTGATGATAACAATATAGCAAAGTGGTTTAAGGGAGATATAGCAGATGTACGATTATGGGATAGAGCATTAACAGTAGATGAGGTAAATGGAATAGCAAAAACAAAAATAGATGATGGTTTGGTATTACATTACGATTTTTCAGATGGCACTCCAAAGGATTTAAGTGGTCATGATTCACATGGTATTATTCATAACTGTGATTATTTAAAAGATGATATAAAAATTCCATATACAACGGTTCCTCATAGAGTTCCTGGTAAAATGTTTTGTTTAGAACATAAAGATGAAGGGTTATTGGATGATGGGAGTTCGGTTCGATGGGCAAAGGGAGAAACAACAGCCAGAAATGAAAGAAGATATATAAGACAAATGCAACAAGGTGATTGGGATTATAAATCAGATGGTATGAATTCATTAAAATATGAATTGATTAGTATTGAGGAAATATCACCAAAAGCAAAGATGGTAAATGTAAAATTATGAAAGAAGTTTTCTTAGTTTATGATTTTGAAACTCCAACTGGATTTTTACCATTTTTTTATAATAAACAAACACTATCATCATATTTAATTAAATCACTATCAGAGCATATTGATATTAAAAAACGATTTAATTTACATAAAAAAATAAAAACATTAGATTTAACAGAAAAAATGATGGAATCTAATAATACAATATACGTTATACCTATAATTAAACAAATAAATGAAAATATAGAACTTGAGAATATTATATCTAAAAAGTTATTAAATTATACTAAAAAATATTCTTGTTTTGAAATACTTTATATAAATGAATAATCTTAAATGTGTACATTCTTATAACGGATTACGAGTAGCAAACAATGGTACTGTTATGCCATGTTGTTACTATGATGAAGAATCACCACTTAAAGATTTAAATGGAAATATTATAAAAACCCATACACATTCCATAAAAGAAATGATGGAATCTCCTGATAGAATTTCTTTGATAAAAGATTTAGAATCTGGTATCAAACATGGGGCATGTAAACGATGTTGGACTGATGAAACGAATAAAAATACAAGTAAACGAATCGAAGATAATGAGAGATTCGATACAGATTACAATAAATCACTAAAATATATAGAATTAAATTTAGGTAATACTTGTAATCTTGCGTGTAGAATGTGTAATATAGGAGCAAGTATTAAATGGTATGATGACCACTTAGAAATATATGATGATGAAGGTGGTTTTAGAAAAGATAAAGATGGATACAAAAAATTTGTAAAACAATTTTATAAAAGTTTTGAAGATGATTCAAGGTTTTGGGAAGAATTCGAAAAAATACTACCACAGATATCTGCATTTGATATATACGGTGGTGAACCCATGTTAATGAAAAAGCAATGGGAAGCATTAGAGAAATCAGTTGAACTTGGGTATTCTAAAGACCAAGAACTACATTTAGCAACGAATGGAACAATTTTTGCTGAAAAATATTTTGAAATCTTAAACAAATTTAAAAAATGTGTGGTTACTTTTAGTTTAGATGCAGTTGGTGATAGATTAGAATATATAAGACATCATGCAAAATGGAATAATATAGAAACTAATGTTGATAGATGGATTAATCATCCTAAAAATAAAAATATAGAATTTGATGTTGCCATTACAGTTACAAATCTTAACATCTATTACTTAGATGAAATCGTAGATTGGTGTATAAGTAAAAACTTAACACCATTTCTAATAGATGTATCAAGACCAGAATTTTATGCATCATATAACTTACCACAATCGGCAAAAAATCTAATAAATAAAAAATTTGATATATATTTATATAAACAAGAACTACCAAGTTTTATTTTAGAATCAATTAAAGGTTCTTTAAATAATATGAATAGTAAAGAATACGATATGGACTTGTGGTTTATGTTTAAGAAAAAAAATGGTATTTTAGATTCTAATAGAAAACAATCTTTTACAAATACATTTGAAGAATTAAACTCAGTTATATGACAAAAATACTAATTACAGGAGGAGCCGGTTACTTAGGTTCAGTAATTACAGAATTATTATTACAAGATTGGAGAGAAATTACAATCTTAGATAATATGATGTATAACCAAACATCACTTATCAATTTTTCTCATTATGATAATTTTAAATTTATCAATGGTGATGTACGAGATAAAGAATTACTAAAAGAATTAGTATTACAAAACGATGTAATCATTCCACTCGCAGCAATCGTTGGATTTCCTGCTTGTGAAAGAGATAAAGAATTAGCAACTCAAATAAATTACGAGCACGTTAAGTTTGTTTGTGATATTGCAAAAGAAAATAATAAGAAGGTGGTTTATCCGAACACAAATAGTGGATATGGGATAGGAGAGAATGGGGAGTGTACAGAAGATAGTCCACTAAACCCAATTTCCCACTATGGGAAAACCAAAGTTGAGGCAGAAAAAGAGGTTCTTGGGATAGGAGGAATCTCTTTACGTCTTGCTACTGTTTTTGGTACATCACCAAGAATGAGAATGGATTTATTAGTAAACGAATTTGTTTACAAAGCCCTAACAGATAAATCCATAGTATTATTTGAAAAGAAATTTGTAAGAAACTTTATTCACATCAGAGATGTAGCATTGGTATTCAGAAAAATGATAAACCAATATGAACAATGGAGTGGTATGGTATTCAATGTAGGATTATCAGAAGCTAATCTTACTAAACAGCAATTGTGTGAGAAAATACAAGAACAAGTTCCATCATTTCAAATATTTTACAATGATAATTACGAGGATCCTGATAAGAGAGATTACATAGTATCAAATGCTTTACTTGAATCATGTGGTTGGAGACCAAGATACACATTAGAAAAGGGTATTGAGGAATTAATTAAAACTTATACGATAATGATAAGTAATTTAAGTTCAAATTATAGAAACGATTTTCCATTAGGTTATGGCATTAAATAGAAGTATATATTATAAAGAAAGAGATTGGAACGATTTCCATTTTTACAACTCTGAGGTATTGGGTGGTGTTAAAATAATACAACCATCAGTATATCATGAACTTCGTGGTGAGATATCTACTACATATCATTCTGATTATTACGATAGATTACTTCCTGCCAAAGAAAGAACCGAAGGATTACAATTCAAACACGATAGATTCTCAAAATCAGATGAGGGAGTCCTTAGAGGATTACACTACGATAACAAAACATGGAAACTTGTTTCATGTATGACTGGAAAGATTTATTTAGTGGTACTTGATGTTCGTGGTGGAGACCATGCTAAAAATCCTCAATATGGAAGTTGGGAAACTTATATACTTTCACCATCAACTCAAACACAAGTATTAATACCACCAGGATTTGCTAATGGACATTATGTAATGGAAAAGAATTCTGTATTTTATTATAAAATGGCTTATAGAGGTGAGTTTAATGATGTAGATAAACAAAAAACAATAAAATGGGATAGTAAAAAGTTTAAAATTGAATGGCCTTGTACTAATCCAATAATTTCTAAAAGAGATGATAATGGAAAAGATTCTTAATTTAGATTACCACGAAGATAGGTGGGTAGATGGAAATTGGTCAGAACAAGATTTGATTGATTTTGAAAACGATATTATTTCACATTGGGAAAATGGAGAAATTAGAGGACCGATACACTTATCAAATGGTAATGAAAAACAACTAATTAAAATATTCAATAAAGTTGGTATTGAAGATTGGGTGTTTTCAACTTGGAGGTCACATTATCATGCACTTTTACATGGAGTAGAACCTTCGGTATTAAAACAAAAAATATTAGATGGTAAATCAATTACTATTGTTGATAAAGAATGTAAGTTTTATTCATCAGCAATTGTAACCGGTACTTTACCAATAGCATTAGGTGTAGCAAAAGCTTTGAAGCTTCAAGGTAGTCCAAATAAGGTTTGGGTTTTCTTAGGTGATATGGCATTTGAAAGTGGAATCTTCTATGAAGTTCACAAATATGCTAGAAACTATGATTTACCACTTCATTTTGTTGTGGAAGATAATGGTGTAAGTACAAATACCCCAACATTAGATACATGGGGTGGTATTCAAAGAGAAATACCAGAAGATGTAATCTATTATAAGTATGAATCAAAATTCCCGCATTATGGGACAGGCAAATGGGTAGTATTTTAGGAACAGTATTGGTAACAGGTTGTAGTGGTTTAGTGGGTACATATGTATCTCATATATTAGTACAAAAAGGATATAGAGTTATAGGAATAGATTTGAATTTTTTCGATGAATTACCTACTAATAATTTATTTCACTTTGAAAAAATAGATATAAGAGATTCTGAAAAAATTAAAATTATATTTGAACATTATAAATTCGATGGTGTGATAAATGCATTTGGAATCAAAGGTTCTCCAATCAGGGCAAAAGAAAAACCATTGGATTTCTTAGAACCTTCCATTAAAGGTAATATCAACATAATAGAAAACTCTCATAAACATAATTCTTGGTTAGTATTCATGAGTTCAGTAGGAGTTTATGAACCAGCAGAAGTATTTGTAGAAGATACCGTATGGAAAACACTTCCATCACCAAATGATTGGTTCCCATCATGGAGTAAGAGAATACCTGAGATATACTTAGAAGCCTATAAAGTACAACATGGTTGGGAAAATTGGACAATAGTAAGACCAGCAAACATTTTTGGTGAGTACGATAACTTTGGAGAAGGTGCAACTGTAATCGGTGCAACTTGTAGAAAGGTTTACGAAGCAACTGATGAAATTGAAGCATGGGGAGATGGAACACCAACAAGAGATTTCATTTATGCAGATGATGTTGCTGAAGCATGTATAAAATGCTTTGAAGATAAACTACACATAACAACTAACTTAGGTAGTGGTGAAGAAATATCAATAAAAAGAATGATTGAAACTGTTGCTAAAGTAAGTGGTAAAGAAATAAAAATTAATTGGGATACATCCAAGCCCAATGGTGATATGAGAAGAAAAATGAGTACTGAGATACAAAAAGAATTCGGATTATTACCAAAACATGGATTTGAAGAAGGAATAAAAAGAACATACAAACATTATGAAAAAACAAGATAAAATATTAGTTACTGGGGCAAGTGGGTTTATAGGTTCAAGACTATTAAAATCGTTATATGAAAGTGGTTACACTAACCTAAGGTCAACAAGTTGGTCAAGGGAGTTACGTCAAGATTTCGATGGTTATGAGAATGTTGAACATGTCAAGGGAGATTTGAGAGAAGCATCTTTTTGTGATTTAGTATCAAAAGATGTAGATGTTATCTTTCATTGTGCTGCGAATACATCTAATGCGTTGGATACCAAGGTGAATCCACTACTCCATGTAACGCCTAATGTTGAAATGAATACAAATCTTATGGAACAGAGTTGGAGAAACAAAGTTCGTAAGTTTATGTTTATTTCTTCTAATACAACTTATCCAGATATTGGTGGAGATTACTGTACTGAAGATATGAATGTACAAACTCCAAACATATACCCTGCTTACAAAGCAGTTGGTTGGATGAAAAGATATGGAGAAACTTTATGTGAGTTTTTCTCTAATCAGATTCACGACCCGATGCAATGTGTAATCATTAGACCTTCCAACTCGTTTGGACCGAATGATAAGTTTGATTTCGAAAAGTGTCATGTTACACCAGCGAACATTAGAAAAGTAGCAGATGGATTAAATCCAATTCCACTATGGGGTGATGGTACTGAAGTAAGAGATGTTATTCATGTAGATGATATGGTAGGTGGATTCATTACAGTTGCAGAAAAAGTAGATAAATACGATATCTATAATGTTTGTTATGGTAAAGGACATACAGTAATGGAAGTTCTTAATCTTATCAAAGAAATAGAGGGGAACGATAATCCAATCGAATTTGTAAACAACAAAGCACCGATGATTCCTACAAGATTACTATCAAATGAGAAATTATTAAAACTTGGTTGGAAACCTAAGTACGATTTAAGAAGTGGATTAGAAGATGCACTAAAATGGTACAAAGAAAACAAAGACCAGTTTGACCCTAACTCAAAACCATAATGAGTAAGGGTATATTAGGTATCGGTGATTCTTATATGTGGGGAGAGGGATTATACTATTATTCCGAATTACCCAATCTTCCATTCAATGAAGAACATAATTTTGATTTTGATTCAATCACAGAAGGATATGTTGGATATAAAAATAAACATAGATTTATACAACTTGTAGCAGACCATTACAATACTTGGTGTACCACAAAAGATATGAATGGTTCTACAAACGAATATAATTTAGAATTTTTAAATCTTTTCAATTATACTGATATAGTTGAACCCAACGGAAAACATCACTTTAGTTTTAGATTAAATATTAATGAATACAAGTTAGTTATTTTTTTATTTACATCACATCTTAGAGATAACTCAATTCACAACATAAGTGATATGTTAAAAGCAGCAGATAAAACATTTACCCGATTTGAAGAAAAAGGAATAACAGTATGTACTTTATGTTGGATGCCTGAATTTTTTAATAATCATAATTATAAGAAATTATATGTTGATAAAAATAGACATACCGAAATAGAACATAAAAATAAAATATATAATTGGTATGAAGATTTGTGTCAAGATGATTCCAATAAACTTACCATAAAATCTGATTTTTCTAAAGAAGGTTTACAAACAAATGATATGCATTTTAATCAAAGGGGTAATTTAATGATAGCAGATTCTATTATTAGAAAATTAAATAGTGATAAATTTAAAATATGAGTAATCCAGAATACACACCTTACTTAGATGCTTTAACAGAAGCAATGAAACTTACAATGGAAGATGATAAAACAATATTCATCGGACAACAGATAGTTTATTATGGTAACCCAATGAGTAAAACAATTGAGGGATTACCAAAAGAAAGAATGATTGAAACACCAGTAATGGAAGAAACCCAAATGGGAATGACAATGGGATTGGCAATGACCGGTCATCAAGTTGTTACATTTTATCCAAGATGGGATTTTCTAATCCTTGCTTGTAACCAATTGGTAAATCATTTAGATAAGTTAGAAGCAATGTCTGATGGTGAGTGGAAACCAAATGTAATTGTAAGAGTTGGTAAAGGAAGTGATAAACCCCTAGACCCTGGTCATCAACATAAAGCAGATTATACTAAAGCATTTGAACAAATAGTTACGAATTGTACAATCACACAATTAGATACAGTAGATAAAATTGTTCCTGCATATGAACGAGCATTATCTGAGGGTGGGATACATATAATTGTAGAATATCCGGAGTTATATTATGAAAATTAATTGTGTATATGATTTTATTTCCCCTAAAGGACCTATACCAAATGGATATCACCTAAAGTATATTGATAAACTTTGGGAATATGATTATGATATTAATAATTCTGAATTTATAGATGATTACTATAAAGAAGATGTTATTAATGTAAAACAATCATTATTACTATTAGGTATTAGAAATGCAGATATATCCACAAATGATTTAGTATTAAATGATGGTTATGTTTTAAGAAAAAATGAATTGTATTTCTACAATATTTGTAGTGCTGGAAACATATTTTCTACTTTATCTCTAAAACAATTTTCAAAAAATCCACATATTCTTTCTTATGTATCTGATAAGTTAAAAGAGTTATTAAGTAATTCTAATAATTTATATATTGTTATAGAATATATAATGGAGGGGCAAATTGATATGAATGTAATTGATAGTATTTACTTACATTGTAAATTTAATAATATCCCAACTGATAAAATAATATTTGTAAGTAGTGTTTTTAATATAGATAAAATACATGAAAAATACTGTTCATTATATCCACAAGATAAAAAAATAAAAACAACTTTTTACAATTGGGCTATACCATTTAAATCTCATGAATTAGAACACGCTCTTAATATAAAAAATACAGATTCAGCTTTATATGTTAAAAACTCAATATCTAAAAAAATTGAATTTGATGTTAAAGAAAAAAAAGCATTACTTTTAAATAGAAGATTACGTTTACATAGATTGATATTACTATCTATGTTAGCCGAAGATGATTATCTTAAAGATACCTTATTTTCCTTTGATTTATCAATGGATAGTTTTCCAAATTTTTATAATTGGATAGATGGTGAGTATTTTCAGAAAACAAAAATGTTTAATCATGATGAATATGTCAATAAATCTAAAAATGGTTATTTAAAGATTAAAAAAATAAATAAAAAAACAATAGATTATGATAGTTTACATGATGTAATTGGATATGGATATGAGAGCGAAGATATTTACAAGAGAACATATTTCTCCATCGTAACAGAAACCGAGTTTTTTGAAGAATCTTATTTTTTATCCGAAAAAAGTATCAAACCGATAATGCATTTACATCCTTTTGTAATAGTAGGTTCCCCTTATACTTTAAAATTATTAAAATCATATGGATTTAAAACATTTTCTAATTGGTGGGATGAATCGTATGATTTAATGGAAGATACTAATGAGAGAATTTTAACACTTTATAATTTAATACTATCTTTACTAAAAAAGACAGATGATGAGTGGGTTGTAATGGTTAAAGAAATGAGAGAAGTATTAATACACAATAGAAAATTACTATTAAAGTATAATACAGAATCTATTAATAAAATAATTTCAAATAATTTCGTTGATGTTATATTTAATAATAAACAAATTCTATTTTAATATGTGGTTAATTACAAAAATAAAAAATTACTTCAAAAGAAAGAAGCAAGAAAAGATTTACAAAAAGAAATTAGCAGAACTTCGTAAAAGAGACCCGTTTATCTATAAAAATCAGTAATCTTCTTATTTCCAATATTTATATACTGATAAGGTGTACCAAATATGAACGAACTTTCCAAATTTCTCGTAGAGAGTATAATGGAGGATGAAAATCCTATTAAAAAAACAGTAGTTATCTATGTGGGTAGGTTCCAACCTATGCACAAAGGACACTATGGTACTTACCAACACCTTATCAAAAAGTTCGGTAAGAATAATGTTTATATTGGTACATCTGATAAGGTTGAAAAACCTAAATCACCTTTTAACTTCAAAGAGAAGGTGAAAATTATGACTACTATGTTTGGAATACCCAAATCCAAAATATATAAAGTCAAAAATCCATACAAACCAACAGAAATACTTAAAAAGTTCGATGAAGATACAACTGCATTCGTAACTGTTGTTGGTGAGAAGGATAAAAACCGATTAGGTGGTAAATACTTCCAACCCTACAAGGGAGAACCATCGGTTGGTTATAGAGATGGTGGGTACGTTTATGCTGCACCCCAAAGTGGTGGTGGTATAAGTGGAACTGAAACTCGTAATGGGTTATCAGTTGGTTCGGACGAACAAAAACAAAATTTCTTTAAGAAAAGAGCCTATGGAAAGTTTAATGCAACCATCTTTAAGATGATTACAGATAAACTTGATGAAGGAATTGAAATTTCTAAAGAGATGATAGAAGAATGGTTAATAAACGAAGGTTCTAAATCAGGTATAGGGCAAGCAGATGATGGACCTAATGTATTTTTTCCAAACTACGATGTATTTTCTAAGATAAACATAGAAAGAGCAAAGAAAATTGGATATGAAGTAGTAAATATGATTACCAACAAAGAGTTGGAAGATTATTACGAACATCCAATATACCCAAATGGACCTGTTAAAGCAGTAACACCATTCCCAGCTGGTGTACTTGGTACACAAACCGCAACTAACCAAGTTGATATCTATTCAAGTGATGCTTATTCTAAATGGTTTACTCATGTAACTCGTAAAGCAGCAATGGTTGGTTACGAATTGGTAAAAGGATTAGATACTACTAAAGATACTAAAGATGCATCATTAGATTCTCAAAAAGGTGATAAGAAATCACAAGATGAGTACGAAGCATCTCTAAACGAAAACATAGTATTACCAGTTAAAGTTGGTGATACCATTATGACTGGTAGATTTAAGAACAAAAAGACAGTTATTAAATCAATCGGTAAAGATGAACATGGAATGCCAACAATCAATGGTAGAAAAGTGGTTACCTTTAGAATGGTTAAAGAAGGATTCATCTCAGAACTCGCAGGAACTGCTGTAAAGTGTGAAAAATGTAATCATTCTTGGGATATCGAATCCGATGATGATGAAAAGTACTTATGTCATTCATGTGGATGGGATTCTCAGAAACAAGAATACGATTTTGATGCATTTGATTCTTGGAGAGAGAAAATGGGATTAACCGAAGGTGCTAATTGTTCAAAACCACTACCTAACGAAAGTCAAGACCAATATAGAACTCGTTGTTTTGGTTATAATCCACTTACTCCACCACCAAGTGGTATGGTTAGAGAAGAAGAGTTAGAGGAAAGAAGTAAAGGTAAACTTAGACCCGCAGATTTACTTAGAAGAAAAGCAGCCATGGCTGGAAAACGTGCTCAAATAGCAAGAAGAAGAGCAAGAACGATGAAAAGAAGGAAACCTCTTGCTAAACTTAAAAAGATTGCATACAAAAAAGCATATCTACAAGTTTATGATGAATTTAGAGAAGAATTGTTTCCAGGTATCTCTAAAAAAGATTTATCAATCCAACAAGCAAAGATAGTTCACAAAAATGTAGTAAGAAAAAAAGGAAGAGTTCTTAAAAGAGCAAAATTTAGATTCTTACCAGCATTAAGAGATGCAGAAGCACAAAAATTCGCACAAAAGAACGAAATTGCACCACATGGATATCCAGACCAAGAATGGATGGATAAGCATGATAAAGAATTAAAGAAGTTGAGAACCACAATGGATACTCAACACAAAGAGTTTTACAAAGAACATATAAACGAATCAAAACTCCTACAAGAGGGTGGTGCGTATGGACATATGTCTCATCCATTTGATACTGATATCAATTTAACCTTTGGACAACTTAAAGATATCGTAAATCGTGCCTTAGAGGGTACACTTGAGTTCACACGAGAGAAAACAGATGGTCAAGCACTAGCTATTTCATGGAGAGATGGTAGGTTAGTAGCAGCGAGAAACAAAGGACACCTAAAGAACAGAGGTGAGAACGCTTTAGATATCAAAGGGGTATCAGATAAGTTCCAAGGTAGGGGTGGATTGAGTGATGCATACAATTATGCAATGAAAGACCTCTCAAATGCAATCAAATCACTTAACGATAAACAAAGAGATAAGATATTCAAACAAGGTGCGTGTTTTATGAACCTTGAAGTGATATACCCAACATCAGTAAACGTTATTCCTTACGGTCAAGCGTTACTTGTGTTCCATGGTACTATGGAATATAATGAAGAGGGTGTTGCAATTGGTGAAAATGGTGATGCTGCTAGAATATTAGCTGGTATGATTAAACAAGTTAACAAAGATGTACAAGATAATTACACTATTCAAGGACCTCCTGTGATAAAATTACCAAAATCACAAGATTTATCTAAGAAACGTAGTAAATACTCATCACAGATATCTAAATTACAAAAAGAATTTAGTTTAAAGGATACTGATGGTGTTGCAAACTATCACCAAGCGTGGTGGGAACAATGGGTAGATAAGAATTCTCCATCATCACTCGATAACAAAACCAAAATGGGGTTAGTTAAGAGATGGGCGTTCATGGATAAAGGATTTAGATTAGATAAAAAGAACATTACTGATGAAAAAACATTAGAATGGGCTAAGAAAACAGATAAAGATGACCAAAAGAAGATTGGTAAGAAGAACTTAATGAAGTTTGAACAGATATTCTTAGGTTTAGGTGCAGAAGTGTTAGAGTTCACCTCATCTGCATTAACAGTTAACGCTGATTCGGCAGTTCGTGATATGAAAAAACGAATTGATAAGACAATAAAAGATGTTAAGAAATCAGGTGACCCAAAAAAGATAGAAAAACTTAAATTAGAACTTGGTAGATTAAAATCTATCGGTGGTTCTAAGAAAATTGTACCAAATGAAGGTATTGTATTCTTGTATAAAGGAAATACTTTTAAACTTACAGGTACGTTTGCATCGGTAAACCAAATACTTGGTATTTTCTTCTAAAATTATCGGTTTCTTTAATTTTATATATTTATATACAACATTATAACCTAATATGTAACAATGGGTAAAGAATTCAAAAAGAAATATATGCATCCAACTCGTAGAAAGTTGTTGGATATGGTTCACACTGGTGAATACGATAAAAATGCTACTATCGGATATGAAGGTAAGACCGAAATTCGTAATGTGGGTGATGTTTGGGAAGATGAACATCACAAATACGAAAAGAAAGATGGTTTTATTGTAAAAACTGGAAAGAACCACAAACAAATTCAAGAAATTAGAAAATATTTAGAAGAAAAATCTAAATGTAAAATGTATCCTAACAAACAATATACAGCTAAAGATAAAAAATTAATTCAAAAGACTGGTTATTGTTTAGATGCATTAGTTGAGATTGAACATGAAATAAAAACAAAGGGATTATTCAAAGAATACTCTGATTACAAAGTTTTTACTCGTATGTTAATATTTGGAAAAGCAAAACTAGATGAATTTAAACATTCTCTTGATGAATTAAAAGAAGAGTATGAAATGATGGGTTCTGATGGTAAAGTAACAGAAAGTTGGAAGTTACCAAAACCTATTGAAGAAGTTCGTGCAGATATAAACGAAATGATAGCAGATGGTGAAGTTGAAATTAAAGAATTAGAAGAAAAAAGAAATGAGGTTTTCGATAAATTAAAAGAAGCGAAGATGGAACATTACTTATGAAAAAATATATAAAAGAAATAATAATAATTTCACTTGTAGTTATTATCGCATTACAAAGAGGATGTGGTACTGATTATGGTGATAAACAAATTGTAGAAGTAGATGGTAAAGATTATGAACTAATCAAACAAGAAACTGATACAATTTATGTTGAAAAAGAAGTACAAGTAACAAAGTATGTACCAAAGTACATTACAAAAGAAGTAATAAAAGAAGTTCAGATACCAGCGAATGTAGATTCACTTGCAATCATTAAAGATTACTTCTCAAAGATAACAGTAACCGATACTCTAAACCTTGATTATGATTTTCCAAAAGAAGTTACAGATTCTTTAGGTAATAAACCAGCAAGTACTTTAGGATATGGTATTCTTACTGATGTTATCTCACAAAACAGAATCGAATCAAGAGAAATTGATTGGTTCTTCAAGATTCCAACAGTTTATAACACAACTATCGTAAAAGAACTACCTAAATTAGAATTCTACTATGGATTTGGATTAGGTATGGACCAAACAAATGGATTAGGTAACTTTACTGGTAATCTTTTAGTAAAAACTAAAAAGATGAACATCTATGGTCTAAATATTGGAATGTCAAACCAACTTGGTCAATATAAACCATTCGTTGGAGGTTCTATGTATTGGAAAATAGGCAAAAAATAAAATGGCTAAACAGAGTTTAAAGGAAATAATAAAAATTGAGTATCAGAAATGTGCTCAAGACCCTATATACTTCATGAAGAAGTACTGTATGATACAACATCCAGTTAGGGGTAAGATTCCTTTTCACTTATATCAGTTCCAAGAAAGAACCTTAGACCAATTTGCAGAACATCGTTATAACATCATCCTTAAATCTCGACAAACAGGTATCTCAACCCTAACCGCGGGATTTTCACTTTGGAAAATGTTATTCAATCAAGATTTTAATGTATTAGTAATTGCAACCAAACAAGAAGTTGCTAAGAACCTTGTAACGAAGGTTCGTGTAATGAATCAATACTTACCCTCATGGTTAAAACAAACAACAGTAGAGGATAACAAACTATCTTTACGATACTCGAATGGTTCACAGATAAAAGCAACTTCTGCAGCTGGAGATGCTGGTCGTTCTGAAGCATTATCCTTATTGGTATTTGATGAGGCAGCGTTTATTGATAAGATTGAAGATATTTGGGTATCGGCACAATCAACACTATCGACTGGGGGTAATGCAATTATCCTTTCTACTCCAAATGGTGTAGGAAACTTCTTTCACAAAACTTGGGTAGGTGCAGAAGATGAAACAAATACCTTCAATACTATTAGATTACATTGGAGTGTACATCCTGAAAGAGACCAAACATGGAGAGATGAACAAGAAGTACTATTAGGACCAAAAGGAGCAGCACAAGAGTGTGATTGTGATTTTGTAAGTTCTGGTGATACTGTGATAGACCCACAACTCCTTATGTTCTACAAAGAATCATATGTACAAGAACCAGTAGAAAAGACTGGGTTCGATGGAAACCTTTGGAAATGGGAATATCCAAACTATCAGAAATCTTATATGGTAGTTGCCGATGTTGCTCGTGGTGATTCTGCCGATTTCTCGGCATGTCATGTTATTGATATAGAAGAATCATCTCAAGTTGCAGAATATAAAGGTAAATTAGATACAAAAGATTTTGGAAACTTCTTAGTTTCCCTTTCAACTGATTATAACAACGCATTACTTGTAGTTGAGAACGCAAACATTGGTTGGGCAGTAATACAACAAGTAATTGATAGAGGATATGGTAATCTTTTCTACATGAGTAAAGATTTGAAATATGTAGATGTGGAGAATCAATTAAATAACAAATACAACAGAGAAGAACGAAGTATGACAGCAGGTTTTTCTACTACCTCTAAAACAAGACCTCTAATTATTTCAAAGTTAGAACAATATATTAGAGAAAAAGATATTACTATTCGTTCACAGAGAACAATAGATGAATTGTTTACATTTATATGGAATGGTAATAGAGCAGAAGCAATGAGAGGTTATAATGATGATTTAACTATGTCCCTTGCAATATCATTGTGGGTTAGAGATACCGCATTGAGATTAAGACAAGAAGGAATTGATTTAACTAAACAGGCATTGGGTGGAATTGGAGCACATTCATTAGATGTTGGTGGAATGGGATTTGGTGGCAACTCTTCATTAGAAGAAAACCCATGGAAAATGAGGGTTGGAGACTCAAATGAGGATTTAACTTGGTTAATTAAATAATCTTATATTTATATATTAGGAGAAAATATTATGATATCACTACAAGAATTACTTAATGAAGAAATACACACAGAAGAATATACTGTGGAAAATTATCACGATATAAAAGAATTTTGTGAGTTTATGAAAGAATACAAAGCTGATATTAACGAAGCTGAGTATCAAGGTAGAACAGTAAAACTTGGTAAACCAATGCAAGGTGATACTAAGAAATTCAAAGTATATGTTAAAAACCCTAAAGGAAATGTTGTCAAAGTAAACTTCGGACATGGAGGAAGTTCCGCAAAGAAATCAGGAGAAAAAACAATGTCAATTCGAAAGAATAATCCAGATGCAAGAAAAGCATTTAGAGCTAGACACAATTGTGATTCACCAGGTCCAAGACACAAAGCAAGATACTGGTCTTGTAGAAAATGGTAATAAATTAATTAATAAAGGTTATAACATAAATTAGGAAAACATGGCAGATACTTCATTTTTTGGGAGGTTAACAAAACTCTTTAGAGCACAAGCAGTCGTTACTATCGATAAAGATGGTAAGCGTAACGTTGTTGATACTGATGAGAGACAACAAACAAACTTATCATCACTTAGAGATAGATACACCAAATTACAGAAATCTTTTTTCGAACAATCGGGTGGTGCACAATCAATGGCATACCAACAAGTTCGTAGAGAAGTTTTTAGAGATTATGATGCAATGGATAATGACCCTATCCTTGCTTCAGCACTTGATATATACGCAGATGAATGTACATTAAAAAACGAATTCGGTGATGTACTATTAGTGCAATCAGAAAACCAAAAAGTAAAAGAATTATTAGAAAACTTGTTTTATGATGTTCTTAATGTAGAATTTAATCTATGGCCTTGGACAAGAAACTTAGTAAAGTATGGAGATTTCTTTTTAGGTTTAGAAGTTGCTGAAGGTAAAGGTATTGTAAACGCTACTCCTCATTCAGTTTACAACACAGAAAGATTAGAAAGAACAGACCCAGCAAATCCAAATTCAGTAAAGTTTAAAATTACTGAGGACCCGAATGGAAAAGAAGAATATGAAAACTTCGAAATCGCTCACTTTAGATTGTTAGCAGATACTAACTGGTTACCTTATGGTAAATCCATGGTTGAGAATGGAAGAAGATTGTGGAAACAATTATCTCTAATGGAAGATGCTATGTTGATTCATAGAATCATGAGAGCACCAGAAAAAAGAGTTTTCAAAATTGATATTGGTAATATCCCACCAACAGAAGTGGATAACTATATGCAGAGAATCATCAATAAGATGAAGAAAGTTCCTTTCATTGATAGAAATACTGGTGATTACAACTTAAAGTATAATATGCAAAACCTAACAGAAGATTTCTATCTACCTGTTCGTGGTGGTGATAGTGGAACACAAATAGATAATCTTGCAGGTTTAGAATATGCAAGTATAGAAGATATTGATTATCTAAAGAATAAAATGTTTGCAGCTCTTAAAATTCCAAGAGCATATTTAGGATATGAAGAAAATGTAAATGGTAAAGCAACATTAGCAGCTGAAGATGTTAGATTCGCAAGAACAATTGAAAGAATCCAAAGAACAATTATATCAGAACTATCTAAAATTGCAATCGTACATTTATACGCACAAGGTATTCAAGATTCAGAAATGACTAACTTCAGTTTATCTTTAGTAAACCCATCTACAATTTACGAACAAGAAAAAGTAAACTTGTGGAGTGAAAAAATTAGATTAGCACAAGATATTCAAGGTCTTAATATGTTATCCAAAGATTGGGTATATGAAAATATATTTAAATTAAGTAGTGGTGAGCAAGATGAACAAAGAGTATCTATGTTAGATGATTTAAAAGATAGATTCAGATTCCGTTCTATTGAAGATGAGGGTAATGACCCTGCAATGGAAGATGAAGAACCAGATGATATTGAAGAACAAATAGAAAATATCAAACAAGAAATTAAAGATAAGGGTGGTAGACCGAGAGAAGGTGGAACGTATGGAAAAGATAAGCATCCACAAGGTAGAGACCCTTTAGGTGATAAAGAGAGAACAAAGAAACGTTCTCGGACTTCCGAAGAGAAAGCATTGAAAGTAATCAATGGAATTGCATCAAAACGTAAGTATTTACATGAAATTAAGGATATGTTAGATGAATCTAATATCCTAGATAACGAATAAAATGGGTTATCTTTTATAAATTTATATTTATAATAGAGTAATTTTATAATATTGTAATTGGAAATTATTAAAATGAAAAAAGTGAAACATTCAAAATTCAAGAATACGGGTTTTCTATTCGAAATACTAACCCGTCAGATTACACTTGAAGTTTTAAATGGTGGTGAAGAAAAAGCTAAAGAAATTGTAAAAGAATTTTTTAGTGGAAAAACTGAACTTGCCAAGGAACTTCGATTGTTTAATCTATTAATTAACGAGAAATATAATTCAGAAACTAAAGCTGAAAAATTTATTGATGTCATATTAGAAGCACATACAAAAATAAATTACTCACAATTAAAAAGAGAAAAATTTAATTTAGTTAAATCTATAAAAGAAACTTTCGAAATTAATAATTTACTGGCTTCACCAGTTACCAATTATAAAATACTAGCATCGGTACATAAATTATTCGAAGGAAAGAAAAATGATATTCTTGAAGTAAAAGATGTATTTAATTCTAAACTTACTATCATTGAACATATTTCCAATTCAACTCCTTCTTTAAAGAAAAAAGAAGAAAAGCTTGTTGAAGATTATAAAAAACAAGAAAAAGATTTAAGATTACTTACTTACAAAATCTTGTTGGAAACATTCAACAACAAATATACTAATCTAAATAACTCACAAAAAGGATTACTAAGAGAGTATATTAACAATATTACTAATACATCTAAATTCGGTGAGTACTTTGAAAAGCAATTGATTAGTACAATCACAGAACTACATACGATGTATAAAGGTATGAAAGATAAGATTACAAAAATTAAATTGCGTGAAACGATAAATGTTTTGAAAAAGCAAAAAATCGGTAAGAAAATTAACGATTCACAAGTTTCAGCTTTAATGATGTCTTATGAGTTGATTAAGGAGATAAAGAATATCAATGGAAAACAATCTTAATAACTTTATTGAAGAACTAATTCAAGAAATTGAAAAGGAGTTAGATGAAGCTACTACATCTGGTAATGTAGCTGGATATAATACTCCTGCTGCATTTTCTAATAAAGGTGCTAAAGATAAAAAGAGAAAGAAAAAGATTGCAACTCAATTTGGTATGAAGATAGTTGGTAAGATGGATGAAGATTCAATCAACGAAGCCAAAGATGAAGTTACTCCCAAACAATTATCAAAAATACAAAACGATGTAAAAAAGATTAATAGAAGAATCAAAGTTTATATCAGTAAACACCCTGCTACTAAAGGAAAACTACAAATAGAATTAGGTGGTGACCATCCATTTGGTAATGGTGATGATAGAGAAATTACTAAGATTGATAAAGTATTAAAGAAACATACAGGTACAGTTCATACTGGCACTATCTTTATGGAATCAATAAATGAAGCTAAGGTAAAAAGACCAGTAAATCGTTGGTTAGAATTAAAAAACGATGAATCAATGCATCCTCATAAGAAGATGGCAATGGGCTTAAAAGAATTGAAATATCAACTTAGAGAAACTGAAAAGTTTTTTAATTGGTATAATAAGATTAAAACAATGAATGAATTAGATTCCAATCAGTATTGGAAAAGAACAAATTCACATATTTATAAGATAAAGGAAAGACTTATCAATATAGCTAAAACAATACAGGAAATCGAAAAATGAAAATAACACGAGAACAACTCAAAGGTATAGTTAGAGAAGCTATGATTGAGGAGAACGAATATCAAGAATTTTTTAAGAAAGCTTTAGAAAAAGCTGGAAAATCAATTCCTCAAATGTCTGATGAAGAAAAAAAGGCATTCTTTAACAAAATAGAAACTACTTGGAAAGGTAGAGGACAGAAAAAAGAACAGGTATCTGAACTAACAGCAGCTCAGAAAAAATTACCACCTGCACTTCAAAAGGCAATAGAGAAAAAAGAAAAAAAATAAATGACTAAGAGAGAATTATATGATATAATCAACGAAGAAATCATTAATGTTAAAAATAATAATATTAATGAGGAAATCACGAATGAAGATGAAAAACTTGTTCGTGAATTAATTCGTCAAGAAGTATCAGCAATTTTCTTTGATTTGTTTAAAAAACGTAGAATGTGGGGAGCATAATGAGTAACTTACTAATAGAAACCAGATTATTCGAGGGTAGAGTAGATGAAGATGATAGTGGAAGAACTATCGTTAAAGGTATTTTACAGAGAGCTGGTGCAGAAAATCAGAATGGTAGAATATATCCAATGGAGATTCTACAAAGAGAAGCTAAGAAGTACGAAACACTTATAAAAGAAAGACGTGCTCTTGGTGAATTAGACCATCCAGATTCTTCAGTAATCAATCTGAAGAACGTATCACACAATGTAAGAGAGATACATTGGGATGGTGATGATTTAGTTGGTACAGTAGAGATACTACCAACACCGAGTGGTAACATCTTAAAAGAACTCCTACAAGCAGGAATCCTTTTAGGTATATCATCAAGAGGTATGGGTTCAGTAGAACCTTTAACCGGCGGTAAAGTACAAGTAGGTGAAGATTTTGAATTGATTGGTTGGGATTTTGTATCTAACCCATCAACACATGGAGCATTTATGGTACCTGTTAACGAATCAGTTAACAAACAACTTCAAACACAAACAGCAGTTTGTAATGAATGGTGTAAAGCTCAAGATATGATGAGAGAAATTATAACAGAATTAAATTAATAAGTTATGGGATTTAGTATTCAAGATTATATGGCCAAAAATACAATTGACCTTGGAACAGTTAAAAAGGCTGTTGGAAAAAGTGATTTTGCAAGTGGTTATAATGATATTAGAAAAACAAATTATGATGTAAAGTTAACTGAAGATGGTAAACTTGATTTATACACTCATAAAGAAGAAACAAAAGAATATAAATTTAAAAAATAGGAAGTAATTATGTCAATAACTATCGGAGGGGCAACCCCAAAATCAAGTACAGAAAGTGGAAACTCACCATCAACTGGTGGAGCTTCTCCAAAAGAATCAAGTAATAACTCACCAAGAGCTGGTAACGCTCCAACAATGGGTGGTGCTACTATCGGTTCAAAATAATTTTAAAAGGATAATACTATGATTAGTTTAAGAAATTTACTTAAGGAAGAATCATTTACTGCAATCAATAAAGATAGTGGTGAAGTTTCTGTATTCAAAACCAAGGATGCAAGAGATTCTGCAATTAAATCAGGTACTCATGATAAACAAGATAGCAAGTCGGCGAAGGGGGGTGATTCTCCTACCGACAAGAAAGACGTTCCTAAAGTAAACATCTTCAACAAAGATAAAAAAGAACCTAAAAAAACACAAGGGAAGCTTTCGAAATATATTTATGGTGATGATGATAAGAAGCCAGATGTAGTAGCAAAGCCAGAGGGTAAACCTGATTTATCTAAATACTCAACAGCCGATGAAGATTGGTTTACTAAAGATATGGCTAGTATTAATACGATATATGATGATAACTTAAATATTGATGATTTACAAAGTGTATTTAAAGCTAAAGGATATGGTGATGTTACCGATACGACTCTTGATGATATAGTAGCTCAATATAAAGATGATGAGGATATGAGAGACCGTTTTAAAGCTAATGGTATCTCTAAGGGTAAACTTACAAAAAGAATTAAAGATTTAAAAGCACAATTAAAAAGTGGTGAAACTAAATCAGAACCTGCTAACGATTCAACTGGTGGTAGAGCAGGTAATCCTGAAGTAAATAAAGCAGTTCGTAAGAAAGCAGAAAGTTTAGGAATTACTTCAAAAAAATTAGGTAAAGAAGAATATGAAAGTAGAATGAGTAAAGCAGCTGTTGAAGCTCTAACTGATGCAAACTTTCACTCTGAAGCAAGAAAACTAATCGCAGTATTAGAAGATAAACCAGAGTGGGCGAATGACCCAAGAAAAGACCCTAAGATGCCAGATATCATGTCAGATGAATATGAAGAGTGGCAAAAAACAAGTGTATATTCTTCTACATTCTATGATTCTGCTGAAGGAACTGATGATTTAGCACACGCTGCAACTGGTGAAGCTGGTTGGGATGGTGTTTCTGCATTAGATGCTATTGCATTTGATTTGAAAATGAGTGGTAGTAAAAAGTTAGCAGCTAAGATACAAGGAATCATTGATGATACTAATGAATCAACAACATCTATCGCAGATATGATACCTGAATCAGTTCAAATCAACGAAGGAACTCGTTCTCAAGTTGGTGTGATTGGTAGAAATGGTAAGATTGTTTCTGCATACGTTCACTACGATGGATATCCATCTAATATGAAACCAGGTCTTAAAAAACACATGAAGAACGAAAAAGATGTTCTTAAGTTAATTAAGATGGGTGGAGCAAGAGGAATCTTTGATGATAAAGAAATTGAATATTACAAAAGTGGAAAACCAACTAAAGGTGATATGAAAGATTTTGGTGGATATGTAGATGCAGCAGATAGAAGTGGTATGGCAGAATATGTTTACCTTTATAATATTAAAGATAAGAAATGGTATTTCGCCGATGTTTATGGTGATAAAAAATTAAAAAAATTATTCTAACATGAAATTAAGAAATCTAATACCAGAAGGATTTGTAGTAATGTACAAATTAAAAAAAGACTTAAGAAATATGAGTGTAGGTCCTGCTTCTGCATGGTATAAAGATGTTAGAGATGCTGAAAAGTTTTTAAAATCTGTTGAGAAGGATGGTGGTAAAGGAATGGTTGTAAAAGATAAAGCACCAAAATCAAAAATAGATAGAGGAATATAAAAGGAGAACAAAATGAAATTAACCCAACTACTTAAAGAAAACGAAGAAAGACCTCTTTCTAATGAAGTAAAAAAACACTTCTTAGAAATTGTTTCTACTTACAACAAATACCAAGAATCTATGGATAGAAAATCAGATATCGTAAAGGTAGCTGAAACACTTGGTGGTATAACAGAAGCAGCTAGAACACTTGCTATCAGAGAAGGTGATGATTGGTTCGATAAACACACAGTTAAGAGAAACATGAGTGAATTGGATAAGTTGGGTAAACAATTCGATAAAGTTGCTCTTGAAGCTAAATCACTTGATGAGAGAATGGGTGGATTATATGAAGATATGGGACACATCCTTTCAAGATACTACAAGATTGGTGAAATCACAGAGGACCAGATGAAAGATAGATTAGGTATATCAGAATCTAAAGATGGTGGATGTGGATGTGGCTGTGGATGTGGTGGTGATAAATCAATAGAAGAACAAGCAGTATCTATATCTAAAAGAACTGAGAGTGGTAATATCGTAACTCGTATCAAAGAAGAAAACGAATTAAACGAACAAGAAAGAGCTCTTTACGAATTCGGACAAAAGGTTGAAACTCTAATGGAGAAAAATTGTCCTACCGATGCTGGTAAATGGTCTGCATCTAAAGCAGCAGCAAAAAAGAAATTTGATGTTTATCCTTCTGCCTACGCTAATGGTTGGGCAGCTAAGAACTACAAGGGTAAAGGTGGAACTTGGAAAAAGTGTTAAGGAGATAATATGGAATTTGTATCATTTATAGACACTCGTAAAGGTAAGAAATTACTTAAAGTATTCAAATCACAAAGAGCAGCAAATATGTTCTTAAAAAAGAATATGGATAATATCCTATCTAAGAGTGGTATTGAATCAGTTGGTTCCATGTCTAAAAAAGAATGGGATACTAAAGAAGCAAAATACGCTATTGAAGGATTCTCATCAGATGCTCAAAGAAAAGCAGCATTTGCAAATGGATACGAAGAAAAAGATAAGAAGAACGAAGGTAAGAAAAGATTCAAAAGACAAGATGGTATTGGTAAAGCAAAATACACAATATCTTACCACGATGGAAAAAAGAAACACAAAGATGGTAGTGATTTCTTTGATATAAAAATCTTCAAGAACAAAAAAGATTTAAGTGATTTCGTTGGAACACTTGCAAAACAAGGATACAAACTAACAAGAGAATCAGTAAACGAAGGAGTTTCTGTATCTGATGAAAGACATTTCGGTAAAAAAGGTATTATCATTATGATTGATGATAATGGTAAAAAGGTATCTGCAATCTT
>ENA-UZWT01001043-UZWT01001043.1-metagenome-genome-assembly--contig:-Day-1-50m-contig-1043_pt1 | contig 25412 bp, 54 predicted proteins | sample MGYA00260338_ERZ794898 | MGnify/ENA metagenome assembly ERZ794898 | reverse complement strand
CTATTAGAAAGATGGTAAGTAAGAAAAATACAAGATATACAGGCGTTCCTTACATTGATATGTACAAAGATGGTAATTGGAAGTGGATATTACCGTTTCAATTAGGTGTAGTAATAGTACTTATACTGTTATTTAAGCTAGAAATGTAAATAAAAGTAAAAAAGATACCGAAAAATTTGGTTATATCATTTTTTTTTCGTATCTTTACAAAGTAAATGATTGATGATTGAGATATAGCTCTAATTAATCGAGGTTAAAAGCCTTATGTAAAAAAAGATTAAGAAAAATTAGGATAATTAAAATATTTTTCGTATCTTTACAAAGTAAGTTAATTGAAATAATGCGGGTGAAGGGTTAAGAGAAACCTGCTTGGCATCCAGTCAAGAGAAGTTGGGGCAGTTCCAACCATCCGCTCAATCCCCATAAGAGTGTCAAAGGTGATGAAATGATACTACGCACTCGAATAAGCTGAGGTTAAGGGGTTTTCCTCAGTAATTAAAAGAGACCACAACTCTCTCCTATCCAAAAGTGTTCGTCCGAACCACCCGCTAAGAAGCCTTGGTCTCACTTAGTGGGTTTTTTTTGCTCTTTTTTTAAAAATAATTGAAGAAAAGTTTGGTAAATCCAAATATTATTCGTATATTTACTATGTAAATGAGTGATAATAAAACAAAAAAAAAGAAATTAATGAACTATCCTGTAAAAAAGGTAAGGTGTAAACAATGTGAGAAAAACCAATCTTCTTCTGAATACAATTGGGTAGCTCGCGGTACTGCCAATGGAGATATGCAGGATAATTTGGTACTGAATAGTAGAACTTGTAGAAAGTGTTCTAATGCCAATCGTAAAGTAGTAAGTGATTTAAAGAAACTACACCCAATTCCTAAGAATAACAAATGTGAGTGTTGTGGTAGAACCGATAGAAGGTTACACTTAGACCATGGTCATTCAACTCATGATTTTAGAGGGTGGTTGTGTCAAGAGTGTAATGTTGGCTTTGGTAAGTTAGGAGATACATTGGATTCAGCAATAAACCTAATGGCTTATATGATGAAGAATAAATCATTTGCCGAAAAAGATATGATATTAAATCAACTTAAGTTTAAAGTATAAGAAAAGAATTTGCGGTACATGAACTAATAAAGAAAGTAGCTCACATATACCCTATATAAGATAAGAATAAAGAAATTAAAAAATAACCTATATGAATACAACTATGATATACAAACACAGAAACTGTATAATAGAAACTACTCCTTCAGAACAACATAAGGATATGGTAACTATTATTAAAACTCCCAAGGTTAGAGTAGATTTCCTCAACAGAAGATATCTTACTCTTTCTCATGCTCACAAAGCTATCGAACTATTTGAAAGTGAGAGGCTTATAAATTCCAAATTGAAATATGTGAAATCACAACTCTCCGATGTAGTAGTTGTGGAAGAAGATTAGTTAGAGAGAGACCCCCCACCCCCCTATGGGGGTAGGTTTCTTGTAACTGAGGAAAAAGGAATTAAGGCTAGGGGGGCTCGGACCTGTTTTTATATCGAGGACAATTTTTTTGACCATAGAAAAAAATAGGGTAGTACCCACCTGTGGGTAACATGATATGTTAAAAAGAATAAAATAGAAATATGAGCCTCTTACTACACTAGCTCACTTTAGAGAGTACGAGGTTTAAAATTTAAATTTAAAATTATGGAATTAAAACATAAGATAATAATGGAAATGGTTATAACCGGCTTCTGCCATGGATATGAGAATATGTTGGAGGAGTTGGGAATCCAAAGTTCTTCTAATTGGAGAAGCTCGGATTTAGATACTTGGTTTAAAGGAACACAACTATGAAAGAAGAAAGACATTACTTAGATACACCACAAGGATTCTTCATCGATAAGATGCGAGATAAGATAGATAGGGGAGTATGGAACTTATATGGTGAAGATACTTCTCATGGTCTTAAACATATTCTTAACTTAGGATATTATACTCCTCATCAGAAAGGATGGTTAAGAACTATGAGAGAAGATTATATTAAATCGTTCTGTATATGATATCTCTTATTATCTATATAGTAATTATCTTTATCCTTATGGGGTTTTTGTTATTTAAGGATTAGTTTTAGATTACTATATACCCTATGTGAGCTAATTGTATTATTAGTGTTACCGAAGATTAGTTCGAGGTTATGAAATTTATGAGAAAAATTAAAATATGGATAAGAGTTCTTTTTTGGGTTGTACCTAAAGAGATAGGAAGATGGCTGAGAAATCTATATACTGAAGAAAGATTTAAGAATTTATGAGAGTACGAGAAATATGGTTTAACGACATGGATGCGGTTTGGGAACTACTGAACCAACTCAAGTTTGTGGAAACATCCTTAGTAGATAAGGTAGAAGCTTGGAAAAACTTTAATGGTGAGGGAATGGTAGTAGAATCTGAAGGTAAGATTATTGGATTTGGTTCTCTTATAGTGGAACGAAAAATCCGAGGTTATAATTCTGCTCAAATAGAAGATGTAGTTATAGATAAAGAATTCAGAGGAATTGGAGTTGGAGAACTACTTATTAGAAAGATGGTAGATAAAGCTTGGGAAATGAAATGTTATAGAATATCCCTTTTTTGTAAAGAAGAGTTAATAGGGTTTTATACCAAGAATGGATTTAAAGTAAATAATGTAGTAATGAAACAATGGATGGAATGAGAAAACGAATGGAAAAACGTAGAAAAGAATATCAACAAGATAAGATTATCTACGGTGCAATTGAAACTTTGATTAAGATAGGAGTTATCATTTGGATAGCCGCTTCAATCATATTAACAGTAATATCAGAATTTTTAGAAAAATAAATATGAACTGGGAAGTAATAGTTGGATTTACAATATTAGGATTGGTTATCTTTATGAAACAATTTGGAATTGATTTTTTGGAGAAAACCAAGAGATGGAAACGAAATCAAGCTAAAGGTGATGAAAGATGGAGGTGGGCAACTACTCCACCTTACTTTACTTTTAAAAAGATTATCTATTGGATAATAGTAGTAATAACAATATCAATCACTCTTTACTTGGGATTGAAATTAGAAATGATGATGTAATGATAGGATATTTTATATTTGGAGTTTTATGGTCTTTGTTGTTTGAGTGGATATTAAAAACATATTCAGATGATGGAGAAGGATTACCAACAAACAAAGCAAGATTATTTCATGTACTTCTATGGCCAATAGCGATATACCTTGTAATAAGAACTCAAGTTAAGGATTAAGGATGGAATACGAATTACCACTAGAACAAAGATTTTCAATATTACCTTCTAAAAATACATTATGGTTTTTAAAAGGTAAGGTAGCTTCAAGTTACATAACGTTTATTCTTGGTGATAAGGTTTCTCAAGATATGTGTGTTGATTTTAATAATCCAATGAATATTATAGAACCAAAGTTAGATGAACAAACAGTACATTTTAAAACAAAACTTAGAAGAACCTATTTTAAAGCATTCGAACCTAACCCAATAAAAAAAAGTGTTATCTTAATCCGAAACCCACACAAACGATTCTTATCTGGATTTATTATGGATTATTTTACACTAGGTGTATTACACCATCCATCTTATCTTTTATACGATAAAATAGATAGAGAAGAATTTGAAAACAAAGAGTATTTTTTAAAAGAGTTAAAAACATCATCTTATGTAACTATATCTCAAAATCTTAAAACTCAAGAATTTAAAACTATCTGGAAAAAGTTAATGAAAGAACAATTGGAATATGTACTTACAAGTGGGTCTGAACTAAGAATAGCACATACCGACCCATGGATTTCTTTTGTTTATATATTACACAAAGAACATTTAAAAGATAACTTAAAGATATATGATATAGATAAAACTGATTTATCGGAAGTACTTGAACGTCATACAGATACTGATGAATTATCATCTACGGCTGATGTAAGTAAAAAAGTAAATCAGAATGAATATTTTGGTAGGTTATCCCATCAAGTATATTACGAAAATCCACTTATTCGAAAAAAGATAGATGATATTCTTTTTGATGAATCACGATTATACAAACAGTTAATAAAACATATTTATGAAGTGGAAGAATAAAGAGTGTTTACATTTGGTTCTAATGAGAGACCCATTTGAGAGAATAGCAAAGGGTGTTAAGTTAATAGAGTATAGAGATAAAACGAATTATTGGGAAAAGAGATTAAAAGATAAAGAAATAAATTATATCTTCTTTCAGTATGCCTATCACAAAAATCCAACACATATGGTGGTAGAAGTAATAGAAAAAAAACTTACAGATAGATGGGAACTTCATCTTGGAAAAATAATACACCTTGATAATCGACATATAGAAAACTTAAATATTTAAAAGTATGGATATTAGAAAATACAAATTAGATACTGATTTTAAAAACCTATCTTTAGAAATAGATTTTAACGTTGGATTGGATGATAGAGCAAATACTGATTTTAGAAAGGGAGATATAGCGCCAAGAATACAAGCTCATGTTGTTATTCGAGGTGGGTTGATTGAAGATATAAATAATAAGGTTCTTGAGATTCTAAAAAAAGATTTTTATAAAAAGGATGATTTACTGTACACCTTTAAGAATTGGGTTTTTATTGTAGATAGAGAATCACCCGAAGGAGCTAGACCACACAATCATACAAGGATGACTGACCTTACTACCAAAGGAGAGTGGACTTGGGTTTATTATGTTACAATGCCAAACAATTTAGAAGGGGATGATGGAAGAATATATTTTTACGATTATGAAAATGATGAGGAAACATCATTCTTACCTGAAGTTGGAGATTTGATTATATTTCCAGCCCACCTTTATCACTTACCCAAAACAAGTAAAAAATCAAACATTAACAGAAGAATCATAGGAGGTATCATTTCTGAAGTTTCCTATAAAACAAAGAAAACCCTTATGTAATGAAGTATCCATTTTGGATTAACGATTTCGATAGAGTTGGTAAAAAGTACACCAATAAATATCCCCTATCAACTGAGGTCTTTAAGTACCCAAGTTCTTTTTGGTTTGGTGATAATCCAAAGAAACCAAAGAAACATATGGAGGGTAGTATCCAAAGATTGATTGGGAGAGCTAAACCTCAACTACCCATATTTGTTATTTACAATATTCCCAACAGAGATGTAGGTCAGTACTCTAAAGGTGGAGCAAAGAGTAGAGAAGATTACTTAGATTTTATAGAAAGGTTCAGTAGAGGTATCGGAGATTCTGAAGTTATTGTTATATACGAACCCGATGCATTACCTCATTCCACATTATTAGATGAAGAAGAACAAGAGTGGAGATTATCCCTAATGAAAGAATCATTAGAATATCTTACCAAAAATACAAATGGTATATTCTATGTAGATGTTGGACACTCGAATTGGTTAGAACCAAAAGTAGTAGGAGAACTATTAGATAGAGTCAGTAATCCTAAAGTTAGAGGTTTCTCAATTAATTCATGTAATTACAGAACTACCAAGGAATCTATTAGATGGGGAAGGAAGGTTACCAAATATAGAGAGGATGATTATTTTGTAATTGATACATCTCGAAATGGAAATGGACCTAAAGAAGATGAATGGTGTAATCCAACTGATAGAGCGTTGGGAGAACCATCTACTTGTGATACAACCCACAATAAATGTGATGCATATCTTTGGATTAAAATACCAGGTGAATCAGATGGAAGATGTAATGGAGGACCTAAAGCTGGAAGGTGGTGGGGGAAGCAAGCAGAAGAATTAGTTAAAAACTTCTTAAATAATTTGGATATTTAAAATATTTTTCGTATATTTGTAACAAATAAGATAAAACTATGAATAACAAACCTATTTACCTAACAGACACAAGATTTCTTTATAATATCGCTAAAATCGATTATCGTAACGGAAAAATCACAAGTGAAGAATTAAATCTTAAAAGAGAAAAATGGGAGAAGGAATACAATGACCCAAACTATGAACAGTTGTTTAAGAAAAAGTATTCACCAAGAGAAATACAATAGGTCGAGTACCCAAGTGGTTAAGGGAATGGATTGCAAATCCACTATTCGGAGGTTCGATTCCTCCCTCGACCTCAACCGCACCCATAGCTCAACTGGATAGAGCATCGCCCTTCTAAGGCGAGGGTTATAGGTTCGACTCCTATTGGGTGTACATACGATAAAATTATGAAAAAATATTTAAAGAGTTTAGAAACAATTGATAAGATAGCATATATGATTGTAGGTATTATGTTATTATTTATACTATTCAATGGATGTACTACTGAAGTTGATGTATGTGAAAAAGGTGAAAGAAATGATGGTGTAGTGTGTACTGAGATATACCAACCAGTTATTGCACCAGATGGTAATGTATATCCCAACGCTTGTGATGCAGGTAGAGATGGGTGGGATAATAGTTGTTTAGAATTGAAACCAATTTATGATTAAATGAGAGTTAATTCCATAAAAATTAAAAACTTAATTGTAGGAGGATGTTCCTTTACAGCAGGATGTGGATTTTCAGATAAGGAAGATTGGCAGAAGCCTGAAAGAACATTTTCTTTCGCACATGAAGGATTAAAGAAACATTTTACAGAACCATTTACAAATGGTAATATTAGAAAACAAATTGAACAATTAGCTTATCCTGCATTACTTGGTAAAAAATTAAATATTGAAAACGTTAAAAATTTAGCAGTAGGTGGAATGGGTTATCCTATACATACTCGTAGAATTTTTTCGTATCTACTAAACAATCAAAATAAAATAAATCTTAATGAAACTTTAGTATTACTTCAACTAACATCCCTAGATAGACCAGAACTACCTGTTGTTTCTTCTGATGGTACGATTAACTATTGTTTTATTAATCAAGATTATTCGGATGATTCTTCAGCATCATATCTAAATACACATTATGACCCATACTATTTACAATTAAAAGGATTAAATGAAATTTCCTTCTTCAATGGTTGGTGTAAAAGCATGGGTATTAAAGTTATATTTTTAGATTTTCATAATTGGGTTAAGACAATAAAACTTGATAAAGAACGTAAAAATCTAATTACACCCATATCCACGATTAACCAACATCAATATACTTTATTTCATGATAGCATAGAATATCCAAATATTGATACTATACTAAAACAAATGGATATTGTATCAGTAGATTCAAAAGGATGTAGATTTGATGATTTTGGATATCATAGTGATGCACATTGGTCACCTGAGGGTCATGAAATTGTTGCTGAAAATATATATAATATTTTGACAAAAAAATCTAATGAGAAATAACGCAACCTTTGTAGATGAACAGCAGCTAAAGTTTCTAAAAGAAATGGATAAGTGGTTATCTAATGAACCTTGGCAATCTGAGGTTGAACTTAAAATTGCTGTGGATGTTAGAACCCTAATATCTAAAATAGAAAATAAGGGTTATTATTATGAAGATGAAGCAGAATTTCTTAATATAATGAGGGGTGAATATATAGAACACAAAAAGAAAAATAAAAAGAAAAGATTATGACTAAGTTAATTTGGGAACTATATAATAGAAATGAGATTTCAATGGAAGTAGCAAACTTGTTATTAGATAAGCACTATGAGTAAAATTCTTTATATGGATTCAACTATCCAATTATTGGGTAAAAAAAACCAAAAAGCTGCACAAAAACTTATTGATGAAAATGAGGTAATTCATACTGATAGTATATCCTACTTATCGGTAGATAATCAACCTACCAAAATAAGAAAAACATTAGATGGTACACCATTAGTTGAGTTAGATAAACCAATGGCACTTATCGTAAACACAAAAGTTCCACACAAATGGATTTTACAAGATACAGAAACTGGTGAAATTTATCGTGGTAGTACTAAAACTACCATTGGAAAACAATGGGAAAAAATTATAGAAATAAATGAATAGTATATTTAAAAAAGGGAGATAACTATGGGAAGTAAATTTTTTGGAAACAAACACGATAAACAAAACAATAAGAATTCAAAATCACAGGTAAAAACCAATTCGAAAGGAAAAGGTGCAAACATGGGGGTTAGAAAAGTAGGACGTGGTAAATAACGATAGAGAATGGGATTTCTTATATTGGGATGATAGCGATACAGATTACGAAGATAGTTGGGTATCTGATGCACCTAAAACAAAAGAAAAGGGAACAACATTAGAAGATTAAATATTAAAAAATGTACACCAATTTTATAGAAAGCTTTCTAACTGAAGATGAATGTTCTACTATAATCAAATCAGGACTTAAAACTGACATAAGAAGATTAACATCTGTTGAAAAAGTTGGAGATGTTTATGAATCATCTAAAAATGAAGATAAACATCATAAGAGAAGTGGTTCATATTTTGGACCAGATGATATTAAGAATATAGAAATATTAAATAATGTATCTACAAGAACGGTAGAATTATTGAATAAGCTTCAACCTATGAAGAACTCAACATATATTTCTATACCAAAACTTACTTTTAACGAATATATTACTGGAGATTATCTAAATTACCACTCCGATATACATGAAATTGAATTTGGAGCAACTATTACTGTAATATATCAACTAAATGATAATTATGATGAAGGGTTTGTTACATACAAACTTAGTGAAAATGGAAAAGAACAAAAAGTACCCAAAAAAGCAGGTTCTATATTTATTTTTGATTCTACATTGTTACACGCAGTATCTAAGTTAACAGATGGAGTAAGATACTCTATGAACTCATGGCCCGCATTTCGTATATTAAAAAAATCCTTAGTTTAATTTGGTAAATCCAATTATTATTCGTATATTTGTATAAATTTAAACACTATGAACTCAAGATTACAAAGATTTTTATTTATTTTAACCATATCAATCCTACTATGGAGTATTATCCTTAATGTAATAAGTGGTGGAGATTGGGGTTGGCAAGTAGTTGCCCTTGCATGGGCAGTTATAGCAATAATGAATCAACTTGAATTAAATCAGAAAGATGAGTGAAGAAGATTTAATCGATTTAGGATTTAAAAGATTTGAACAAGATGATGAGGATGATAAATTTTATTATTACTCATATGATATAAATGATGAAATCGGATGTGGTTCTTTAATATCTGATTCCGATGATACGGTTCAAGATAATAAATGGAAAGTTTATGCATGGGATATCAACGAAAATTTGATATTCGATAACAAAGATGATATCAAAATATACATTGATGTATTAGAACGAAATATCAAATGATACACTTAATACTTTTACTTTCTTTATTTACTACTAAGTTAGAAAGTAGAGCAGAAAAACATTTAACAAAATATTACCAACATGAAATAGCTCTATCTGAAGGACAATCCTTTTATGATGGTAAGATATACCGAATGTTAAACAATTCAGATTTTGTTTATATTGGTAAATCAAGAAGTAAGTTTGAACACTTCGATTACATGGTTCTTTTTGATGAGAACAAATCCATTAAATTAGTAAGAGTATTAATTTATCGAGAAAACTATGGTGGTGAGGTTGGAAGTAGAAGATGGTTGAAACAATGGATTGGAATCAGTAAACCGAAATATATGGTAGATGCAATTAGTGGAGCTACCATATCAGTAAATTCACTAAAACAAAGTATTAACACATTATTAACAAAAGTATGAAAAACAAATTAGTATTATTATTTGTATTATTAAGCACGTTGAGTTATTCTCAACGAACTGATGTAACAAGTGTTCCTGAAGAATTATTTGGAATATGGCAATCTAATGGAGAAGATGTAAATGAATTTTTAGAAATTAGTTCAACCTTAGATGGTAAAGCAACGTTTATAAGAAAGACATCTACAAAAATATTAGCAGCAGGATATATTGTTTCTGTAATAAACAATGAAAATCCAAAAGGACAATTGAGAGTTCAAAGAGTAGATACTTCATTGGAATATGATTTGGGATACTTTATTGGAAACGATACATTTGTAGTAACACAACCTAATAGTCAACAAGCATGGTTATGGGTTAAAAGAATCGATTACTAATGGAACTAATAGAAAAATTACAAGATAAATTAGGAATTGAAATCACAGATGATTTCCCAACTGGTAAGTTAGTAGCATTAGAATGTAGTGCATGGAATACCGCAGATGGATATGAAATCTATGTGATGTGTAACGACCCACAAAATATTGATTGGGATTATGAAGTATATTATTACCAACCATCATTTGAGGAGGTTATATCTAAACTTGAAGATTTAGAAGAAGGAGATATCGTTTATATAGATGATATAGAAGAATATCTACCTGAGTATGAGATGGAAGAATGGTTAGAAGAAAAAGAGAATGAAGAATAAAGTAGCAGCATGGGGTTTTGTGTTAGTATCGTGTATAAACCCAAGTTTAGAAACGGGCTTAGATACATTAAGAGATGAGATAGAAAGATTACAATCACAAGTACAGATAGTGGATGTAAATGGATTAGTAGAAGGTGTAATAGAATTGGAATCCACAGTAGATACCTTAGTTATACAATTTGATACTTTAGATGTAACAATGGAAGAGTTACAACAAATGATTTCTACATTACAAGAAACAGTAAGTGATTTAGAGAATGCATACTCATCACTTGCACCAGATGGAACTCTTCAAGGAATTTTGGTGAAGTTAGAAAAAATACAAGAAGGTATTGATGTATTGGTAGCAAGAGCAGATTATGATATTGATGGAGTTATCAACGCAATCGATGAATGTCCCGATACTCCAATAACAGAAATAAAACAAGTTAACGATGTGGGATGTTCCCTTTCACAATTAAACAATTAAAGATATGAAAACAATTTACAATATACTAAAGGTTTATCTATTTCCAATTTTATTACTTTTACTTCTATTAGGAGCAGGAACATCTTTATTTGCTAACGATTGGGGTAAGACAGGACATAGAATAGTTGGTGAGATTGCAGAAAGACAATTAAGTGATGATGTTAAGGATATCGTATATGATATATTAGATGGAGAATCACTTGCAGTTGTAAGTACATGGGCAGATGAAATGAGAAGTAATCCTAATTGGAGACCTTATGATAAATGGCATTATGTAAATCTACCATTAGATTTAGAATATCCAGATGCAGATGTACCCGAAGAAAATGTGGTAACAATAATAGAACGATGTGTAGCTATATTGAAATCTCCCTCATCGGATAAAGAGATGAAGAAGTTTTACCTTAAGTACTTGGTACACTTGGTAGGAGATTTACATCAACCCATGCATACTGGTAGGTATGAGGATTACGGTGGTTCTAAAATTTATCTTACATTCAAAGGTAGAAAGGGTAGTGATAATAGAACTAATCTTCATGTACTATGGGATAGTAACTTAATAGATGATTTCAAAATGAGTTATACGGAATGGAGTAATCACCTACAAAACAAATATAGGAAAGAGGTTGTCAAACAAAGTAATACCCTCGAATGGACATTTGAATCACATTGGTGGGCAAGGGATATCTATAAGAACACGCCGGATGGTTCTTATCTATCATATGATTATGTGTACAAGTATCAACCGGTATTAGAAAAAAGGTTATACTATGCCGGAATACGATTAGGAAATCTAATCCAAGATATTTTCGGTAACTATAATAATGATTAACATATAACAATTAAGAACGGAAACAATGGATTATACATTTACACAGTTATTAGCAGGATGGGGTGGTTTAATTTGGATGACAATAACATTCCCTCTATATACAACATACATACTATGGAGAAACAATTGGAAAGTACTTCATAGTGTATCAGACTCATGGTATGTACTTAAACAACATGAAAGACATGAAGAGATACTATTTACTATCTTTACTTACTTCTTAGGTATAGGTACACTCTTACAGTATTATCTTAACCCTATCTTCTTTATAGCAGGAATGGGTTTATTTTGGGTAGGTACTCAAACACAGTTCAAAGGTGAATCCATTAAGGGTACGATACACTACTTAGGAGCAGTGATAGGTATATTGGGTTCCCTTATAGGATTGGGATTAACTTTCTCGTGGATTCCCTTACTCATTATGTTAGGAGGAGTAGGTATCATGAAACTTTTAAAGATAAACCATTTTATATGGTGGGCTGAGATGTTAGCCTTCATTCTCGTAATCGTTGGATTATGGGTTGGATAAGAAGAGGATGGAGATTATGGGCTCGTGCTTTAGGAGGTAAGGAAGGTTCTACAAAAGAAGCTGATATAGTGGCAATGTGGAGAACTCTTATAGTATTACAAGCAGTTATATGTAATGGGTTTATAGTTTGGAATATACTGAGGAAGTGGTAATATATTTCCTATTAAGTTAATATACTGAGATAAGAGGAAACATATTTCCTATTACTATCAATAAAAAGAAAAGGGAAAAATTAACTCTGAACGACAAAATGAAAAATTTTTTAAAAAACCGACACTATCTTAGTGTTATAGTATTTAAGTTAAAGGTTATTATTATTTCTTTTAACTTTTCTTCTTTAAGTTGTCTGGAGTGTCTATAACTATTGCGTTTTTAAAAAAAATATAAAAAAAGATATTAACAACCTCGAAATGAAAAAATGTAACATCTGTAATCAACCAAAACCGAACTTTAGATTTAAGGAGGGTAAGAAAACTTGTAAGAGTTGTGAACGAACTTGGTATAACTCTTTACTTAGGTGGATGGTTAAAGAACGAAAGTTAACTCCTGCCGAGAGATTAGGAAACCGATTAGGGTATATGGGCTCTGCATTTATCATGAGTTCCCCTTACCTCCTCCCCTACGATAATATAGGAGCATACACTTATTTGATTGGAGCGATATTATCTCTACCACAAGTGTGGTTAGCCAAACAATGGAATTTAGTAATAATTAATTTTAACCTATTGATTGGCTATGGGTTATACCTTTTTACATGAGAGAAAAAATAATAAGAGCATTAAAAACAGTTTACGATCCAGAGATACCAGTTGATATATGGGAACTTGGATTAATATATAACATAACTATAAACGATGATAATACCGTTAAGGTAGTTATGACATTAACATCACCGAATTGTCCAGTAGCAGAAGAACTACCACTTGAAGTTGAAAGAGCAGTACAAAGTGTAGAAGGAGTAAAGAATGTTGATTTAGATTTAACATTTGAACCACCATTCGAACCAAGTATGATGAGTGAAGAAGCAAGGTTCTCTTTGGGTATGATGTAGAAATTTCTTATGTAATATTTATATACATGAGATATAACCCATACACATGGGAACAGAAATTATATCTAACGTTCGTAATTTTTGGGAAAGTTCTTGAAAATTTAAGACTCATCACTTATTACTTCATTAAGATGAAGTATTATCAATTAAAACAATGGTTATATCAAAGGCGTTCAAAGTAACGTATTTTATGGTTGTGGTATTAACATCAGTATTAGTCTATTTTACTGAATGGCAATATCACTTATTTTTTAAACCTAACCTACAAGAGTATTATGTAGATAGTAGGGTTGAAGAAGATGTGGATGAGGTAATACGAGAGTTATATAATAATAATGTTCCATTACATCAGTTAGCGAAGGAAAGTTTCCATGTTTCCATCAATCCATGTATGCCTCCATTTTATTGGGGGATGGCTTTGGGAGCACTTATTCCCAACGAAATTAGAATAGAACTTAATGATGATATAATAAACCAACCGAAAGATTTTCGTAAATGGGTTATATTACATGAGTTTGCACATCACTTTGATTTTATCCATGAAGATAAAATTTATATCATGTATCCTTACTTAGAAGGTAAGTACGATATAGCACTAGAAGAGTTGGTACATAACATAAAAAATAAATAATGGAAGAAGATAACTTTGATAAACCTTTATTAAAGCAAACTCTTAACAGAGGAAACTCTATACCCCTTACTGTGGAAGAATTTGTAAAACTGTTTGGTGAGATACACGAAGATGATTTTATAGCTTTAAATTCAAAAGGATTCCCAACAAATATTATAGCAAGCAGTCTAATATCCAAAATGATGAATAGTATAAAATTATCTAATACATTATCATATTGGGTTTTTAAATTTGATATCAGTATTTTAGATAAAATACTTGATATATCAAATCAAGTTATTTCAAATGGAAATAGTTCCTATAATGGATATGGTATTTGGGAAGGTTATAAAGATATTCAAGATATCAAAAAATTAAACGTTCCATACTTAAGTGATTTAGCAATAAGTGGTATGATGGTATGTGATGAGATATTTTCGAAAGAATATAAAAATATATTATCGAATATTTGGGTTAATTTAGTTAAAACCAATAACCCAACACAAGATATTAACAGAGAACCTGGTAAGTACATTTATCACACACATACTGAAATTTCAAAAGAGTTAGGTCACCCCAAACCTGATTATACTTTTGTTTTCTATTTACAAATGCCTAATAATCTCAAAGGAGATGATGGGCGGTTATTTATAAAAGATATAGATGGTAGTGAGTATTCTATATTACCTAAAGTTGGTGAATGTATTATACTAAATGGAGATACTCCTCATGCACCATTAAGTGCACCCGATTCTGAATTTGATAGAATTGTATTAGCAGGTAATGTGGTTTTTTCAAATCCTAAAGCAAATTTAAGTTTATTTTAAGTGGAAGAAATTAATATACCTAAAATGTTAGAAGATTATTATGATTTATCAAATCAGATTGATAATTATGATAAGATACTTAATAAGGGTAGAACGTTAAGTTCAAATGCAAGAAGAATGTTAGATAAAACAATAGAACGTAGAGATTTACTAAAGCAACAATTAACAGATATGGGAGAGTTATGAGTTATATAATTGGAATGCCATGTGAAGGTACTTGTGATACTGCTTGTGTTGCAGTTTGTCCTGTTGATTGTATTCATGGACCTATCGATATTAATGGTAGAGGACAAGAAGTAGCTAATATGGAAATTGGAAAAACTGATATGTTATACATCAACCCTGCTGAATGTATAGATTGTGGAGCTTGTTTGCCAGAATGTCCTGTTGATGCGATATATCCAAACGAAGAGGATGCAGTTGAAAAGGATGGTACTGATGAATATGTAAATCGTAACTATGAGTTTTTCAACCAAAAATGGAAATCAATTCTTCCTAAGAATGATGATAAACCAAAACTTATTTGATGAAAAATACACTATTCCATTTCGGTGATTCATTTGGTACTTGGGGTGATGGTAAACATCCACTTTCAGCAAAAAAAGGATTTAGTGAATATATAGCAGATTATTTTAATTTAGATTATGAACACCTAGCAGTAGGAGGTTCAAACAATCATCAAATAACCTCAAGAATTTTAGATTACTATGATGTATTTAAAAGTAATGATATGATTCTAATTAACTGGAGTTTTCTTGAAAGATTTCCAGTCATAACAAACAATCCTATTACAGACTCTAATAGTATTATTTCATCGATGAGTGCTGACCATAACATTAATGTTGATAAAGAATATCTCTACTATAATGTTGTAGAAAAATCTAAATATCTTAAGGAAGAATGGAAGTTATTATTATTGCTTTTTATAAATCCATTATTTAAGAATTTAAATAATAAAAATCTAAATATTTATTGTGCTTTCAATAACTTATTATTTGATGATAACTGGTATAGTGCAGATGAAATATTATACAATACATCATTATCTGATACAAATATATTCTCTGAAGATTATGTCGGATTAATGAACAAACACCAACTTTTATTAGAAGGACAAGATAATCATTATAAATTTGGAGCACAGAAAGAAATAGCAGAATTATGGATAGATTATATAAAATCTTTAAATAAAAAACTTATTTAAATAAATAACTTACTTTTTATTAGGAATTCTCATTTATTTTTCGTATATTTACATAGTAAATGAGTGATAATTAAAATATAAAATCTATGAGTAAGTTTGAAATATGGTTAGACACAGTAAACAAAGAAAGAAAAGAATATTGGGATAAGAATTATTCTTACAAAGAATATACTCCACTTGAAGTAAAGAAAGGTAAGAAGTATATGAAGCTAATAGATGATGGTTCTGTGTGGGGATTTGTTTCCATGTGGGAAGGTGTACTAAAAGGTTCTCTTGTTTGTAAAGGTGATTTACTAATGGCCGCAGGTCATAGTAGCCCAGCAAGACATTCACGAGGTAACATTTTCGATGGTTCTGATTCTTGGACATTTAATGGACCTTCTTATTTAAAATAATAAAATGGATTATGATTACGAAGATGCATACGAATTAGAATCGGATATCTATGCTAAAAACTTTAAAACACCACAACAAATTATGGAACACCAACTTTGGGTAGTTCATAAAGGTAATTATAAATCTTACTTAGATTCAATAGAATGGGATACTCCTCCCCCACCTGAAACTGAAGAAGAAAAAGAAAGAAAAAGAGAAGAAAAACAACAAAGAGAAATGGAACAATCTCCATTTGCAAAATGGTTTTAATATGACAATAAAAGATTACAAACAATTCTTAAGCTCTCTACCAGAAGAGTTTGATGAATTTGAAATAACACATAGAGAATATACAACAATAGATGGTGATTCCTTAAATGCACAAGAAGTACCAGTCTATTCGGTACATATTGATGTTCCAAATAAAAAAGCATGTAATATGCACGAAACTTCTTATCAAAGTTATCAAGAGTTTACTAAAACAGAAAAAATTGAAGTACCTTCTGTTAGAATACCAATGAAATAATTATGGATAATATAAAGTGGAATTATGTACTACTTGGTGCAATCATAACAACCATAGCTCAACTTGGAGCATGGGCACAGCACAATGTACAATTTAAATACCCAAAGTTAGATGAATCGTGGTGGGGCTGGTACGCATTATCAATTCCTTTAACTTATCTATTCATAGCAGCAACAAAATACAATGTTATGGGATATGGTGGAAGTATATGGGGAGCTAGATTCGTAGGGTTTGCAATCGGTATGATAGTTTATGCTATTATGATTCAATGGTTTTTTGGTGAAAAGTTTACAATGAAAATAGCAGTTCAACTATTTCTTTGTTTTACTATAATATTAGTTCAATCTTTTTGGGCAGAAAATAAATAAGATTTTATTAGGATATCTCGATTTTTTTTCGTATATTTACTATGTAAATAAGTTAAAACACTAAAAGTTAAATTATGAATATAGAATCGTTAAAATCAAAAAGTTTAGAAGAATTAAGAGAAATCTCAAAAAAATTAAATGAATTAATTCAGATAAGAAAATCTGAGGTTGCTTGGAATACTAAATCACAACTTAGAATTGGTAGTGTAGTATCCGTACCACATGGTAAGTTAAAAGGTAAACAGTTAAGAGTTGAGAAAATCAACATCAAAAAGGCTGTACTTAGTATATTAAATGAGAACTCCACAGTTCAATGGAATGTTCCTTTATCAATGATTGAAGTTCAATAATATGAAAATACTAATAAAACCTCAAGTAAAAAAACCTTGGTCAAAAGAAATGTATGATTACAATGACAAGGTTGCTGATATAATGAAAGATGAGATTCAATCACAACTTGAATCAGCATATTCAGCTAGAAACGAAGATAGGATAAACGAATTGGTAACACTATGTGGTGGTATTAAATTTGGTGATGGCTTCGAAATCGAAGAGATGTACGAATCTTGTTTAGAAGAACTTACTATGGTTCAGAACTATTGGTTAAATGAAGAGTGGGATTACGCAGTTAAACAGAATGTTGTTAACGATGTTGTTCCTTATAAATTCGTTGGTTATGGCAAATAGTAGTTGGTATTATAGAGAGATGGGTTCTCGAAACAAAAAAACAGGTAAGTTATCTTACTACCAAGTAAGAGTAACCGATTACAAGATTGATGATTGTGAATGTCCAGCACGTTCCTTTCGTTCTTATACTCCTTGTAAACATATGAAAAGATTACAACAAAAATTAACACACTTAAGTATATAGTAAATTATGGCAAAACAATTAAAGTTTGATGTACAAGCAAGAGAATCTTTAAAAGACGGATTAGATACACTTGCAGATGCAGTAAAGGTTACATTAGGACCAAAAGGTAGAAATGTTTTATTACAGAAACAACAAGGACAACCACATATTACAAAAGATGGAGTATCGGTTGCAAAAGAAATTGAGTTAGAAGATGTATTTGAAAACATGGGTGCTCAATTAGTTAAAGAAGTTGCATCCAAAACTGCTGATGAAGCAGGAGATGGAACAACTACTGCTACTGTACTTGCTCAAGAAATTGCAAGATTAGGATTTGATGATGTAAACAATGGAGCAAATCCAATGGAACTTAAAAAGGGAATTGAGGCTGCAGTTAAAATTGTAACTGAAGAACTTAATAAACAAGCAATTGTTGTTGGAAATGATATTGATAAAATAAAACAAGTGGCATCAGTCTCAGCAAACAACGATTCTATTATTGGTGATTTGATTGCAAACGCATTTAATAAGGTTGGTACCGATGGTGTAATCACAGTAGAAGAATCTAAAGGTATTGAAACTTCAATGGAACTTGTTGAAGGTATGCAATTCGATAAAGGATATGTATCACCTCACTTTATAACTGATGTAGAAAAAACAAACGCAGTTATGGAAACTCCATATGTTCTTTTATATGATGGAAGAATTTCTTCTATGAAAGATATCTTACCATTACTTGAACAAGTATCACAACAAAACAAATCATTGGTAATCATAGCAGATGATTTAGAGGGTGAAGCATTAGGTACATTGGTAGTAAATAAACTTAGAGGTATTCTTAATATCTGTGCAGTTAAATCACCTGCTTTTGGTGATAGAAAAAAACAGATGATGGAAGATATTGCTATTCTAACAGGTGGTACGTTCATCACTTCAGATGTTGGTTTAACTTTAGAAGATGCAACTATTGATATGTTAGGAACTGCTGAGAAAATAACTATTGGTTCAGATTCAACTACCATTGTAAATGGTGGTGGAGATGGTAACTCATTATCAGATAGAATAGACCAAATCAAATCTCAGATTGAAAACGCATCTTCAGATTACGATAAAGAAAAACTACAAGAAAGATTAGCTAAACTAAGTGGTGGTGTTGCCGTTCTTTATATCGGTGCTGGTTCTGAGGTAGAGTTAAAAGAGAAAAAAGATAGAGTAGATGATGCACTACAAGCAACACGAGCAGCAATCGAAGAAGGTATTGTTGAAGGTGGTGGTATTGCATTACTTAAAATACAAGATACTTTAGGAGACCCTCTAGCAGATGAATCTGACTCATTTCAAAAAGGATTTGATATTATTAGAACTTCATTACTTGCACCAATATCACAGATTCTTAAAAACTGTGGTGTAACTGAAGGAACTGTTGTTGAATTTATCAAACAGAATGGTGGTGGTTATGATGCTAAGAGTGAGAAATTTGTAGATATGTTCGAAGCGGGTATCATTGACCCTAAGAAAGTAACAAGAGTTGCAATTGAAAATGCAGTATCTGTTGTAGGTATGATTCTTACAACTGAATGTATGGTAGTTAACAAACCAGAAGATAAAGAAGTTATACTACCACCTATGCAACCAATGATGTAAAATTAACAAACTTAAGTGTATAGAAAATGTATAAAGAATTAAAAAAAGATAATCTACTTAATATATTGGAAAAGAACACCAAAAAACAAAAAACAATAGTATTTTTTGGAACTGTATGGTGTGGTACTTGTGAGTTACTAAAACCAAAGTTTAAAGAACTTGGTAAGAAAACTAAAGATATTACTTTTATATATATCAATGCAGATGAATCACCTGAAAGTAAATCCATAGTTGATGATTTATATAACCTACCAACATTTATGGGTTTTATAGGATTAGGACATGCATTCACAAGAGAAGGTTCTGAACTTGATGTAGTTGAAAATATCATACAGGGATTAAGAATGGAAACCCCAGAATCATGAGATTACCAATAATAAAACATTTAGTAGAACAAGATTTCGATGAAGATTACTTCGAAGAAACTGTTGAAGTTCTTGTATCTCTTGCTGATGCACGAGGAATTAAAGATGAAGAACTTGATGTAATGGGTGAGTTGATATCTAATCTCGAAGGAGCAATTGATGTTAAAAAACAAATTAAAAAGGGTGTATCCCAAAAAGAAGCTCTAAATGATTTCATGCAAAGAGTAATGGGTACAATAAAAAAAATACAATAATATTTGGTAGTTTAAAATATTATTCGTATCTTTACAATCTAAACAATTAAATTTAAAATTATGGATAAAGTTTATGTAAGAAAATGTGAGAGGTACACTATATGGGAAGCCTCTGAACCATTCGAAGTTGATGTAGAAAAACTTCGTAAATGTGAACCACCATTCGAAGGTGAAACAGAACAAGAGTTATTAGATTATTTAACAGAGAATGTTTATAATGAATACGAATGGGCTGAAAACGAAACTAATAAAGAAGTTTATGGTGAAGATGCATCATATGAATTAACAATGGAAGAATGTTATGATATGGAAGTATATTCAGATACTCGTGAAAAGTACGGACAAGAATGGATTGATGTTGGTGTACCAAACGATGAGTGGAGAAAGATGGGTAAATTTGAAGTTAAAGCAACTTCAGTAGATGACGCATAAGTTATGGATATAGAAGAAGTAAAAGCAAGTGTAGAAATTGCACACAATAGTTTAAAAGTTTATGGAGATAAAGATATATCAGATAGTTTAATAAAACACAATCTAATGCATCTAATCTCAGCAGTTAATGAACTTACAAAAGAACTTAACTTAAGAGAAGTTTTGAATAAACAGATATAGTTATGGCAAATGAAATGAGTACCTTTGTTCAGATTAAGAACGCTAACAAAGAAGTTTCCAAAAAGTTAACAGAAATCTTCACACCAGAAGAAGGTGAATATGATGTAAATGCTATTCAACTTATGAATCGAATGTATGGAACAAACTATTGTTACCAAGCTGATAAAGAAGATTGGGATGAAGAATTAGATTGGCCATCATCTGATGAGTGGGGTGATATGATTGGACCTAAGTGGGCCTATGCTGATGATTTTTATATGGATGATGATGGTGAATCGGGTTCATTCAACTTCCGTTCAGCATGGTCTGTACCACAACCACTACTTGAAGGATTGGCTAAAATCATAACAGAAATAAAAGAAGATTGTTACTTAGTTGGTAATTATGAAGATGAATCATATGAACCAGTAGGTGCATTCTTATATGCAAAGGATTGGGATGATATAGAAGATTTAGACCACGCATATGACCCACAAGATTTATGGGAAGATGATGAACTTAGAGATAAGATGTGGGATGAGAATTCTGAATTGCAAAGTGATATTGAATCCGCATATGAAGAATATTTAGAAGATAGAAAGAATAACCCACAAGATTACGAATGAGAAAGTTAACATATTTTATATTAGAAGATGGTAGAACTTATGGATTAGAATTCATAACAGATAGAACTCCTTCTTGGACAGAAAAACAATATCAAAGACATAGAACCCATATTGTAATGGAATTAGTAAGTGATGAAGAAACAGAAGAAACAGAACCAGTATCAAGAGAAGTTGAATTGGGATGATATGACCTATGGTGAGGCATCTCATCACATTGGTAAAAAAACTACTGAAAAAACACATAAATCCAAAAAAGATTATTCTCGAAAAGGTAAATCCAAAAGAAATTGGAGAGACCATGACGAAGATAATTGGTATCCCGATTCAAGAATATAAGTTGTATATACTTATATACTCGAAAGGGGGATTAGCTCAGCTGGCTAGAGCGCTTCGCTTGCACCGAAGAGGTCATCGGTTCGACTCCGATATTCTCCACTACATTAACTAAATTAATGTAATTATGATTATGAAAAAAGTAATTTTATTATTTTTATTTACGTTCATCGGAATGAGCGTAAGTTGTGAAAAGTCAGATTGGCTTTCACCTGAGGATGTTGACAACATTAAAAATCAATACACAACTCAAATTAATGAGTTGACGTTTGATAACAATACGTTGACAACACAAGCATCAGAACTTACAACTCAAGTTGCAACTCTTACAGAAGAGGTAGCAACCTTAACGAGTTCAGTAAGTACTCTGACTGAATCAAACACTACACTAACGAGTTCAAACACAGCGTTAACTACTACCAATACGGCACAGTTGGCAACGATTGAAGGTTTGAATACAAGTGTAACTGATTTGACGACTCAAGTAGCTTCGTTAACAACAAATATCGAAACACTTGATGCACAGATTGTAACTCTAACAACATCGAATACGGCGTTGACTGCAAGTAGTACAACTACTGCAGCTGAGATTGCTACACTTACAGCAAGTGTAACTTCTTTACAAACTGAAATAACAACTTTAGAAACTCAAGCTGATGTATTGGCTGATGAGATTTTAACGTTTAAGAACTTTAAATCTATTAGAGATAAAATAGATGTATTAGTTGCAGCAACGATTAGTGATACTAATCTGAACTCTGCTATTGATTCAATCTCAATTGGTTTAACAACAACAAGTACATCTTCTACTGTATTGAGAGGATTGATTGCTGCAGAAGCTGATTGGGTTTTTGATAACGCAATTAAAAGTGGTACTGTTTCAATGACAACTGCAGTTAGTAGTTTTTATGATACATCTACTGATACAAATGTTGTTAACTTTAGAACGTTAGTTGCTGAACTAACAACTGCATGGAATGCAGCTAAAGAACCACAATTACTTTTATGGTTTATCGAATTCATTAACGAATACGAGAATCTATAATAGACTGCCAGTCAAGCAGAAGGTTTATGGTTGTACCTCACAACAACCGAATGGCCCGTTCGTCTAACGGTTAGGACGCCAGGTTTTCATCCTGGAAATAGGAGTTCGATTCTCCTACGGGCTACTAAAATTTTAATTATGATTACAACTACATTAATAGTACTCTTATTGGGTTGGTGTATTTTCCTAACAGTAGGAATATCAAAACTAACACAAAGAATAGAAATTCTACATAAAGAAACTAATGATAGAATTTCAGTAACAGACCAACAAACTCATTTAAGAATTAATGAAGAAATAAATTTATTAGAATCTAAGCTTAAAGAAGTAAAAACTAATATGGTTAGTTTACTAAATCAAAAATTAGATGATGAAATTGATGATGTTAAAAAATCAATTCCACCTACCAACGATGAGTTATTAAAAGAAGTTCAGAAAATGAGAGATGATTTTCTTGCACTAAGACAAAACTTCTAAAATGAAAGGAAGCATGGCAGAGCGGTCGAATGCACTAGTCTTGAAAACTAGCGAGGGTCACACCTCCGTAGGTTCGAATCCTACTGCTTCCGCAAATAAATCAAAATGGAAAAAATAAAGATATATGAAAATTTTTTAGATGATGTAGAATGTAAATCTCTTTTACGTTTTTCTAAAGAAAACCCTTCTCTATATGAGACTAATAGTAAAGAAGAATTTGATTTTTGGGATAAAAGAACTCTATCTTGTTTAGATTCATCTATACCAACAAATATTAATAGTATTTGTTTTGATTATTTAAAAAAAGTAGAAGCAGAAATACAAAAAGTTGGTGAATCCAAAATTTATTGTGATACTGTAAACTTTGTAAAGTGGTGGGATGGGTATGAACAACTACCTCATGCTGATGGTGAAGAACCAGATGGTTCACCTCACCCATACTCATGGAGAATGTTTGGATGTGTTTATTACTTAAATGATGATTATGAAGGGGGTGGAATTTATTTTCCAAACTTTGATTTCTCAATTAAACCAAAACCAAATACAATGATTTTTTTTCCTGGTGATGTAGAACATCTACATGGGGTAAGAAATGTAAATAAAGGAACAAGACATACAATAGCATCATTTTGGGGATATGACAGAGAACAAGGAATTTCAATATAACATACCAGAAAATAGTATAGTAATAACACCAAGTGTAAATACTGATACACATTGGGATATGATACCAGATATCATAGAAGATATGCGAGGTAAAGTAAAAAGAGATTGGTTTGTAGACCATGCATATTTCTGTTTACCATTAACTATTGCAAATCAATATGGTTATGGAATTCGTTCCTTGAGTACATTTGAAGTAATCTGGAATGGAGGAAATGGACCAGAAGATTTAGAGGTAACTATGATAGATAATGATACCTCAGATATACAAAATATATCATCTCATTTCGGTATGGGATTAATTACAATACAAAACAACATAGTAGTTCACACACCAAAATTTGTAAACATGATGACTATGAATCCAACAAATATGTTTATAGATGGATTGTACAATATGAATGGTGTAGTTGAAACCGATAACTTGAAAAGAGATTTTACTTTTAATGTAAAGGTAACAAGGCCCAATCATACTATAAGAGTAAATAAGGGAGATGTTATATCAGGTATGATGCCAATTCAAAGATATTTTGTAGATTCATTTCATGTAAAAAATGGAAAAGATGTAATGGATTCTGAATATTTAGACCATATCAAACAAATAAACATTGATTTTGGAATCGAGAGAGGTGAGGTTGATATCAATAAACCACATGGAAATGGCAGACGATATTTTAATGGAGAAGATGTTTATGGATGTCCATTTCATGACCACCAACGAAAAATAAAAAAATGAAACGATACCCACATCAATGTGGACCGATAGAATATATTAATAACACTCCATATAAGATTGTTGCTAGATATCCTATAACAGAGGTAAAAAATGCACAACTAATAAAAGAATGGTTAAGGTGTGATACTGTATTCAAAGCAAACCGATTGAACCTTTTTATTTTTTGTAATCAGATAGAAGAAGCGGAAATAGTTAAACTAATATAGTTATATATATGAGATGGGTACAATACTTTAGAGAACTGGCACATACGGTAAAATCGAAATCCAAAGATAAGAACACACAAATTGGTGCTGTGATTGTTGGTAAGGATAAGGAAATTGTATCTACTGGATACAATTCATTTCCACGAGGGATTAACGATAAGAAAGATGAAAGGCAGGAAAGACCAGAAAAGTATTATTGGTTTGAACACGCTGAAAGAAATGCTATCTACAATGCAGCAAGAATAGGAGTATCTACTAAGGGAACTACAATGTATCTTTCGTGTGGAGTTCCTTGTTCAGATTGTGCAAGAGGAATCATCAATGCAGGTATCATACGAATCTTCTGTGAACGAGGTGGTGGTGCTAAAGGAGTAAAATGGGCTGAATCAGCTGAACGTAGTTGGACAATGTTTGATGAAGCAGGTGTTAAAGTTTGTTTTTATGATGATGAAT
>ENA-UZWT01008429-UZWT01008429.1-metagenome-genome-assembly--contig:-Day-1-50m-contig-8429_pt1 | contig 26621 bp, 19 predicted proteins | sample MGYA00260338_ERZ794898 | MGnify/ENA metagenome assembly ERZ794898 | reverse complement strand
TTCGGCTCTATATCAGTTTTAAGTAATGCTTTATTAATTATCGGCAACTGAAATGCTCTAACAGATATTTCTTTATCATTTGCTAAAGCATCTTTAATGGTCAACATTGTCTCTTCTTCCTGAGCTTGTTTAATTGTGTTAGGGTAAAATAAAATGATTTCATCCACTTCAAACCTTACAGCATATGCAAGCATTTGATAAAGGTCGTTCTGAGAAATACCTTTCTTTGGGTCTTTCTCATCTGAATAGATAATTTTATATTTTGTATCAGCAATCAAAGATTTATGATCTGTTTTTAGCCATAAATCAGGTTTCAAATTAAAGGTTTTTCCTTCGTCAAGGTATGTGTCGCTTCTTTGCGCTTTAGCAGTTACTTTTTCTAGTTCTTTGTCAATGAAACCAAAAATAAAGTCTTCAAAAACATATTCCATTGGTAGCAGAAAAGCAAAGAGTTTTAAGTCATTTTTGTAGTCAAAAGATATGCAGTTTGTGAGGAATAATTGGCAGTAATCGCGCACTGTTTCAAATTCACCAAACATTGGATTGAATGAGATTCTAGAACATTGTTCAGCAGTTGCCCTTTGGTCTGATACCTCATCCAAAATGAAGAGAATTTCTCTTAAGTTCTTTTTGCTATCTTGACTTGAGGTAACATTAAACAGCACGTTAGTAACATACTTTATAATGCGATTGAATTCATTGTCAAAAACGAAAGCATCATAAGTACAATTGAGTTTGTGCCATTTTCCTTTGCTTAAGTTTTCATTTATGTATTCGTTGGTGTTTAGTCTCCCTTTTATAAATGACAATTCACGATTAACTTCTTCGTACTGTTGGTATATCGAAGAGTTTAAAAGCTCTCGAGTGTATTTTGAGAAGAGATAAATTAAAACTTCAAAAAAGTCATTTTTTGCACTACCTAATGAAGCTTGATAGTTCGGGAATTTAATTTTTCGACAATAGCTCAACCACCAAAGGATATGGTTCTGAATTTGATTTACTTCATTGGTTTGATATTCCTTTTCAGTATCGAAAAATATTTTTGGTAATAGATTTATTTTATTCCCTTCATAATGAATGACGCCAACGTATTTATTTGATTTTAATTCATTTGATTTATGAATGAATTGCAGGAAACGTTGAGATTCTATTTTATCATTACCATTTTTTGAATAAAAAGAATTCTTTTCACGGCTATTCCAGATTTCATCAAGAAACCCTTCCAAGCCTTCAAATGAGTCTTGAATATCTACCTTGTTTTGATATTCAAAAAGGTTAATCATTCTTGCCTGATATTTTTAAAGGCCATGAATTTTCTTCAATAATAAGACCTGCAGAATTTAGAATTCCTTTAACTTCTTTTTTGTCATTCATGTAATATTCAAGTAGCAATGGAATAACTTTTTTATTCATTCTTTGCACTAGGTCTTTATTATCTCCCATAAAATATGCGTGTCCAATTTGGAAGTCGTGCCCTTTAGACTTAATTATTTCTTTGTTGATTTTTTCAAGAATTTCAACATCATAGATTTCTTGACCTTCGATTTTATATTTTGGATACATTGATTCAAATTCAAATCTTCTTCTTAGAGCGATATCCAGCAATGCAATTGATTTGTCAGCAGTGTTCATTGTGCCAATGATGAACAAGTTGGAAGGAACAATAAACGGATCACCAGAAGGCAATCTAGCTTCTAATGGAATTGAACCATGTGAACGCTTGTCAGGCTCAATAAGCGTTATAAGTTCCCCAAAAACTCTTGAAATATTCGCTCTGTTGATTTCGTCAATAATTATAACATAATCCTGGCGTTTAATTTGTTCTTTTTTGTCCGAAGAGTTTTTCCCGATTTTTAGTAATTCAGCTAAAAGAGGGGTGTAGTATGACGCTAAACCTTGTATTTCTAAAACAGATTCTGCCAAATACATTTTCTTAAGTGTTCCAATGCTCAATTTATGAGCTGTTCCTCCGTTGGCTTTTCTAAAATCGATTGATTTATTAGAAATAGCTGTAATGAAGTATGAAACCTTCTTCATTTTTACTTCAATTTCCTCAATTTCACCTTCTACTAAAGGATTAATAAATTCGTTAAATACTTTCTCAAATAGTCTTTTTGATAACTGTGGTTTTTCGGATTCTATTAGATTTTTTAATGCTTTGTCTGCAATTTCTTTAAAAACCCCATCCTTTCTTTCAAAGGTGAGTTGGTTATCATTTTCTGTATCGGGTCTTAATCCTTGTATGAAATCTTCATAACTATAGTTCTGATGAAAAGTGATAAATTCAATTTTGTCATGAAGATTAGCTTTAAACACTTCCAGAGCCTCATCATAAGAGTCGATTACACGATTCTCAATTATTTGTGCCGCTCTTAATATTGTGTTATATGTTTTTCCAGTTCCTGGAGGGCCATATAGAATTGTGTTCAGTGGAAAATTCATATCGTCATATTTTACAATTGTTTCTGATTGGTTAATAGCTTTTAAAAATTTACGATACGATTTTATAGAAGCAGAGTAAAAGCCATTACTCCCATATGAGGGAGCATCCGAATGGTAATACTTGCCTTCTTGGTTTCGTTGTTTTTTAATCAAATCTTTATAAAGCGATTCTAAATAATTGTTATCAGTAGTTTTGAACAGCTCTTTTGATAAGATTTGAGATAAAATATCAATAGCTTTAAGGTAGGAGTTAATCGTACCAGAGTCTTCTCCATATTTTTTGGTGAGCCAAATTCTGAAGGATTCTCTGTTATCTTTTTGTGTTTGCCCAACCCCCATGATTCCTAACAATTTTTCATAGTAAGTATTATATGCTATATCTTCAGAACTACGTTTGGTTATATCAGTTAATGTTTTAAGCACTAGGCTAAAAGCAACATTCCAATTTCCTTTTATCTTCCAGTCAATCTTTCTTGTCTTTTGATAGTTCTTTCGATTTTTATCGAAGATATAGTCTGATATAACAACACCATATCCAAGTAATTCTCCTCTACCTTTTTTGGCAATTATTACATCACCAATCTTGATTTTGTTGAGAAAGTCATCATTTGAAGAAACATCATTTTTTTTTGATCCAGTGCCACCATAAGCATCCACTAGAACTTTTTTTATTTCATCCCGACTTTTATATTGCGCTAAATCACCAATTTCATCCCAACCAAGCCCCATAATACCATTTTGATAAAATTCATCCCAGAGATAAGCATTTTCGCCAGGTGCATAAAGCCAGTATTGTTTCGATGCTTTTCTTTTTATTTTTTTGCTTTCAACATTTAAAGTCTCCCAAATAAAAGTTCCTATTTTTTCATTTGACCATTTTGAGAATTGTGGGTTTTTACTGATTATTTTTTTGCATTCGTAATTTATTAAAATTGAGTTATCAGAGGAATGTTCAATATTTTCTATTCCCAGTTCTTTTGCACATTTAATTAGAACTGTCGGCGAGCCAATGGTTAGAAATTTTTCAGGGTAGTAGATGCCAAGAATTTTCTGAAGAACCATATTCCACATAGGAATTTCGAGTTCTTTAATTTTATCTATCTGATTCTCTTTAGTATAGTCTAGGGCTTTTAGAATTTTGTTTAGTAAATCGGAAAAATAATCCTTGGCCGCCTTATCATACAGGTAAGTTTTGTTCTTTCCGTAGCTAGTCGCATAAACAATTTCTTCCTTGTTTTTGGTTTTGTAAATACCAAACTTAGATGCATTACCACCACCAATACCGAAGCCTATCTTTTTAAATTCTAGCCAATAGCAAAAGCTGTTATCATCTGTACCCTGAACGAATTGATCAATTGATAAGTCTTTTAATCTGGTAAGAGGAAATTTTTCAATGAATGAAAGTCTGTCTTTTTCTCTTTGTTCAACTATTTCGTCTGACAAAGAGTATTTGCTTGCTAGTTCTTTTAATTTGTTTATACTCATTCAGTCATTGGTTTTTAATGCAATACAACGCCTCGTTTATAGTGTTTTAGCATTCCGCAGGGTGCTATGCACTATACACATTGTTGTATGTCGTTTTTATTGTATTTATTTGTTTCAATTCTTTTCAAGCGTTGGCAAAAAAACAATGTTTTTTGCAAAAGCACTCTCTTTGGTTTTGATTGCAATTGCTTTAAAAGCAAACAACTTCTATATGCTGAGGTTTTGGTTTTTATATCTATACTCCTTTTCGTGAAAATATAAGTTTATAACAAGCCAGCAAAAGAATTTTGTGTTTTTCTTAGATGAGTGTACATTTAATTATCAAATGCATATCCTTGTATAATTGCTATTTCCTTATTTCTTGTAAGTTCTTAACATTTTCAAATGTAGATAGTATTAGCGGATTTATTTTGCGGAAACCCGCAATTTTGAGTGTGGTTTTCCGCAGCCTTTAGATTAGTAATTGTAAGTTTTCTAAGCTTCTATTTGCCAACAATACTTTTATCATTTTTAGTAACTCTGTAAAAGATGAAATGTTGCCTGGCCACATGAATAAGAGTTCTAATAATGAGGTTCGCAAAACTCCCAATCGTTTAACAGAATACACTTTTTGATATTCTGCTAATTTTTTTATTACCTGCTAAATGATATTCAGATAAAAGGTCCTTTTTTCTTTCCTAAATATTTTAGCCCTTCATGGCATCGATTTTATTTCTTAATCTTTTTCTTTGTATAACATACGTTAAAATAGCGCCAAACAATAACACTGGATAGAGTACGCAAAATAGTATAAAGTTTATTTCGTAGTAAGAGAGGTTTAAAATATTTGCACAGTTAATAATGAAATCTGTACAATACGCAAAAATATGGTTGAAAAATGCTATTAATGTATCCATTTTAGTTTTTTAACTTGTTTATTTGATCTTGTACATTCAACGATTTTATAATAAATACCCAAATTAAAAGTGGCAATAGAATTACCAGAACAATAATATTTGCTAATTGATAATGTCCTGTATTTTTAAGCCCTTTGATGATTCCGAAATAAATGCCGTCCGTAAATTTGTAGTATTTGGTTAGGTATTTTACATGCTTTTTTTTACATACGTTGGTTGTTTGGTAATAGCAAGCCCAAGTACATGTATCATTTAAATTCTTTTTAGAATTGATTGTTTTGATGTCTTTTAAAAAATGGTTTGAATTGAGTGCTGGTTTGCTCTTTTTAATAATTTCATTTACAGAAATCATTACCATAAATGGTAAAATCAGAATTCCTAGGTTGCGTAAAAATTTCTTCATAATGTTAGGTAATGCTTTTTTGTAAGGAAAGCTGAGTGGTTCAAGCACTAAATTCAGCAAATAAATCAGAATTAGAAAGTCATTGAGGCCATTCGTAAATTACCTAAATTCAGCAATTAATTTTATATTGTGCTGCTGTGTTTTTATAAATCTTCAATTGTTATTTTATCCGAATCTACCCAATAATGAATAATTCCAAGCTTACTTATTTGTTTGGTTATTCCTCCAATTACCCTTCGAATATCAATATCATCTGGGTGTGCAATTGCAATTTTTGCATTTGGATGAGAATTAATAGTTTCAAGTGATTTTACAATAGCTTTCCCAAAATGATCTTTAATTTGACCCGAATCAAAATATTTTCTTTTTTTTGTTGGTGAATTGTCATTTCCTCTAGCCCCCTTGACTTCTACAAATAATTTTTGCTCATCTTTAGAAGCTACAATGTCATAACCTCTCTGTTGTCCAAGACAATAACTATTAATATTCCACCCTTTTAATTTTAAATGATCAATTAAAAATAAGACAGTTTGATCTTCCGTTAATTTTGAATCAATTTTACCTAAGGCCATTACAGATATTTGAAATAGGTTATTAAGTCAGAAGGTATTGCGTCTTGTTTAAAGTTCTCGTGTTTATCCCAGTTTAATGTTCCTTGTTTCGATTCAATAAATTTTTTAGCCACATTGTTTGGGAGTTTATATATTCCTTTTGGGTGATACCCTTTTTTAGGATATGTATTTATTATTAATTCCGCATCAGGATTAATAACGAGTTCATCATAAACCCTTTGTGTAACGTAAAATCTTGTTGAGCAATATTCAATTATCTTTTTCATGTTTTCATTTTTAGTTGCTGCCAAGGTTTGGTACAAAATGCATTTTACACATTGTACGGGTTGCACAACTTTGCCTATAAAGATAATAATCTAAATTAAAAGAGGGCTTTTTATTTGTTAAATTGCTTTATACACTTTAGATAAGTGTACTAAGAAAAATTGTTTGTCTATTTTTAGTTAATTATGCCAATTCCATCGGCTGCCTTTTATCGTTGGTTAAAATCGATTTTACATCTATTTTATATTCTATAACCAAGCCATAATAAGGTTCAAATGAGCAAAGAATTATAGAACCTATAGTTTTCCTTAAGCTCAGTTCTTTGGCGCCATTATATTTTTTATGTCACTAATTCTTTGATTGTATCTAATTAAATTATGTGAATCTCGTAAAAAAAACACAATAAATATGGTGCAAATATCAATGGTGTTTGGAGTCTTGTTTTGACTTTACGTAAGGTTCTTCTAGACGAAAAAAGAGGCTAAAATTTCATTTTTAATACTCAGCGGAAAAAAAAAACAAAGAATTTTGTAACATTTTGATGTTATTTTACGTATTTAAAAATGTAACTCTTCTAATCAATAAAAATATGACAAACCAAACTTCTCGTTCATCATCACACAGTTTTATTAATTTTTTAAAAAAGTTAAGGGGATTCTTCTCTTTTTCGAGCTCACAAGAACAAGGCAACTCTGTTTCTCCTGATGTATCTGATGAAGTTACAGATGCGATCTCTGAGGAAAAAAATATTAAAAAGGATAAATTGAATACTGAAAATACAAACTCCCCAAAACACATAAAACCTATGAAAATTATTGAGTACACTTCGGCAAGACTAACATTTAAAAAAGATGAAATAGAACCTATACGAGATCATGATATTGTGCGTATTCATGTAACAAATGACAATGACACTTATGAAATGGCTAAGAAAGATTTTTATATAGTGTTCTCTAATGTAGTAACAAGTAAAAGTTATACTGAAATAGGGAGTTACAATTATAATAAAATACCCCAAAAAGCCCTCCAATTCAGAGTTTGTTAGGTAATGGTATTTCGTTATGAAAATGCAATTCTTATTAGATTTAAAACAAAACAATAGCGCCAATATTTACTTGAGAATATTTCGATTTATTCCAACCTCCGAATTAAATAATGAAAACAATAATTTTGTAACAATAGAAAATAGAGATATCATCTCAAAATTTGAGTGTTATGAAAAAAAACCACTGAATGGAAAGAAATAATAAACATTTAATGTATTCAAAAATGCCCAAGCTCCATTTTAAAAGTGGTTCTGTTTTTGAAACGGAAGAATACGGGGTTGATGCTATTATTATTTCTATAATACCTGGTTTAACTTCCCTAAAAATGGATGCTTATAAATTTGTTAAACAATTTGATAAACCAATTAATTATGATTGGGGGTTTGTTTTATTCGAAAACAAAAGGAAAGATAACTCTTTAAAAACTTTAGATTATGTACTAATGGATGGCAGGAGATCTGCTAGAATTTATAGCTTAAATGATATAAGAATATTTGTAGATATTGTACTTAGTAAAATGTCAGAATTAAATGCAAAAAAGATTGCAATGAATGCGGTTAAAACTGAACGTTTTTGGGGTGACCCTGAAATGATTTTAGTAGAAGCAGTTAAATTTTGGCTCATGCATAATAGTCATAGTTTTGAAGAGATTTATTTTATTGATAAACGGGGTGGTTTTTCTGGTTGCTCTGAGGAAGTATTTACTGATATGTATTAATCAAAAACCGCAGAGGCAATTAAAATGCGTATACTACACTTGTAAAGTGTAAAATATTTCACTAAAAATTACGTTAGTGTGATCCAATCAAGTTGGAAAATTACATCACAAAACTTTTTTGTAATCTGCCAAAAGTATTAGATATACTGTTATAACAAAAGCATAAAACCTAGCTTTTTAAATAAGTAAAAAACTGAAATGAAAAAAATAATCTTTACATTATTAATAATAGTTCTTGCTGTTCAATTTTCGTGTGTTCAAAAGGAAGAAGTTGAAATTCAAGAAATCGAGTTGCTTTACAGCAAATCAACCATGAACAAATTAAAGACAATAGTTGACTCTTTAAATTTAAAGTTTAAGGTCTGTGACATAAATAGAAGCTTCAACTCTAAATATCAATCTATCGGACACAAAATTGTTATTGAGAAAAACAAAGTAAAAGAAGCAAAAAAGGATATTGAAAATAATATTGATTTTGAGGAGTTTCAGAAAAAATATCTTGAAGCAAAAATCACAAAGAATTTACTAATAGTAAAAGATAATTACAAAAATTATCAAAAAATGGATATTGTTGCATTTAGTGAAGTTAGTTTAAATGGTGGTTATGGTTTTGAACTTAGATTTGATAAAAAATTAGAAAAACACAAAATAGAGAATCTTTCTAATTGGGTTTTTGTATATTCTAACAAAGGTTCATATTCTGATGAAACCCTTGCTGCCTTTTATTTCCCTAATAAAATGGATAGTAAAAAATTGCCAAAAATGTATTCTCAAATGATTAATTACTCTGATTGTTTAATTGATACAACTACTACAAAATTTAAAGATGATTTAAAATCTGGTTGGGTTGATTTACCCAAAAACTGGAACACAAAATCTAAAAAGAAGCAAGAAAAGATTTTAGAAGAATTAAGAAGTACTCGTGTTGTTGGCCTTTGTAGTCAAGACAGCAGCCCGAGGGAGCACGCAGTTAACATTGCAATGCTTTCAGCAGAAACTCAAAATTGGAAAATTTTTCTAAGAGCACATTTAGATATTATGAATGACCGATTTGAAAGAATAAGTGATGGTAGTTATGCTTGGGGTCAAAGAAAAACTTACATCAGGGAGTTAGAGGAATTAAACATTAATGTGTTGGATTTAATTATGGGTATATCATTAAGAGTTGAAAACACTTCTGAAAATCATTATTATGGAAATATTAGAAGAATTGGAAGAGCTTTAGCAGAAACTAAAAAAAGAGATGAGGTGGAGCATCAATTGCTCTCAATTATTGAAAACAAGGAATTAGATTTGTATAATAGAATTTTAGGATTTTATATAATGGACAATTATCTTTACAATCAGACAGAAGAGAGCGAAAAAGTCCGAATAAAATTGAAGTTAAAGGAGTCTATAAAAAGTTTACCAAAAGAATTGAATGAGCAGATAAAAATATAATAACTTGTGCATAATGGGCTTAACCGTTTTACAGATTAAAAAACAAGTGTTAATTATAATAGAATGCCTCAGATAAATTAGACAAATAAAAAAATATTTCCTAAAATAAAAATTATTATTAGCAATAATGCTGCGGAGCCAATATGAGCGAAGTCGAACACTTTTGGAGAGGATTTGATTAAATACCGAAACCTAATCCTCCTCAATTGATACGCATACATGGCTGATGTTATTTTTTTGCCAATTCCTAGGTCTAAATTCGGGACGAGACCTTAAATTCCCAATGATGTTTGAATTTTCTGTCATGTTATTTGCATTCCATTCTTTTCTAACTGGCTCTTGATTATTGTAATGTGTGGTGATGAAAGCTCGTCTATTTATTAATAGTAATCTCTTAAATTCGTCTATACCTGATGGGTTTAATTCAATTCTAAGTGTTTCACTAGAAATACTAATTATCTTATTGGATTCTTCTTTTTGGATTGTAGTTGTGGTTTCTTTTTTAAAAGTGTTATTCTTTAAATTTTTGAGAGAATCTTCAAGCTCATCCAATTGAAAACATTGAGCAATTTGTATCATCTGTAAATAAGCTGTGTCTGCTTTAATTTGATCAAATGGCATAAAGTGCATCAAGTCATTTCTTGCTATACTAATTTGATCAAACATAGTAGGTAAATTATTATACCTCCGTATTTGATATTTCCTCCCTAAAAACTCTTTTTTATTTAAAACAAAACTATGCAAATTCCCGAAATCAATTAAATATTTTGGATCATCTGTATCACCTCTTTGGTTAGTCCAATTTTCTTGTTGGTTATTTTTTAGAGTATTGAAATATTCTCTTTCCCAATCATCTGTTCCCAATATTTCTGGTACTAAATTTCTTATAATCTCTATAAATTTTGAAAATGCACCAAATAAATTAATTTCTTTTCCCATCATTAAAAAATTATATTTTTATCTTAATCGTAGTTTTTTATATTGTCGAGAAGACGACTTTTAATGCTTTCTTTTAGTCTCTCAGGGGATAATATTTTTATGTTTTCTCCAAAGCTCAAAATTAAACTTTCTAATTCATTATTAGGTATCACTTTAATTGAAAATTTGTAACCGTCTTTGAACTTTCGCAATGGTGTTTGTGTCTCATGTAATGGTTTAGTTTCTATATAACCTTTAGTCTTTTGCTCTATTACAAATATTTCTATTTTTTCAACTGGTCTATTTTTAGGAATTGTAACACCAACCACATCCTCAAAATATTCTTCTAAATTGATCTTTGTTTCTACGTAATCTTTATCATTACATGCAGAAATAGAGGTAATACGATCTAGCGCTAGAATTGTGAGTGACTCAAAATTTGGATTTTGACCAATCAAAAACCACCTCTTGTTGTATTGTTTCAAATAATAGGGGTGGTTTTCAAGTTTATTTTGTACTCCTTTGAACGTTTTATACGTAATATGCAAGACTTCTTTTTTTAAAATGTGATCGTACAAAGTTTTTAAATATCCTGCTCCTTTTAAATATTTATTACTGTCTAAAGATACAAAGTTTAATTTAGGGAAATTTAAGGTATTGCCATTTGAAAACTTATCTAAATACTTGTCAAAATTATTAAATAATTGTAGTTGTTCTAATCCTATAATTTTACTCAATTTATAGGTATCTGCTAAAAGATTATTAATTTCTTTACTTGTTAGTTTGCTGTTGGCACTGAAAATTGAAAAATCACTATCCGAATAGAAATATCCTTTTACTTTATTATTTTTAATGGGTGCTGAAAATTCAGATTTCATAAAACTTATGTCATCGTATAGTTGTCGTTTTTTGATTCCTTTAGAACATTCGTCTCTATTTTTTAATTCGGCATTGCAAGTATCTAAGAGTGTTTCAATATCATAAATTTGAGAACTGTGTCGTAAACATCGATCCAAAATTTTGTAGCGAGTAAAGGCATTTTTATTTGTAGACATAGGCTTTTTTTCAAAGCTACATAAAATAATGCAGATGGAGTGCATTATTTTACATGTATATAGAAACCTTTAAAACTTGATATATATGCATACAAACCACAATTGGAGTTATTTTGACAATCTGTTTGTAATTACAGAAGTTTATAAAAACTATCGACACAAGGATTATGATTTAATCATACAAAACATAGCCAATTCTATTGGTACAACGACAGACTCTGTGTTTATGAAAATAAGTAATATGATTTATATTTTGAGTAACGGCAGTTACGGGCATTCTAATTATTCAGAAGACTCTAGACTGGCACTTTTTGAATTTTTAGACAAAAATAGAAACGTATCATTAAATCGTTTATTAATGATTTTAAAATAAAAACTGTAACAAAAAATAAAGTTTAGCGTATCATATAAACACACCACTCATTTAAACCCATTAGCCTTTGACAAAAAACTTGTGTACCCAAGAATTGAACGAACGATCCTTGAATGAACTATTCCAAAACTACTGGACCGAAATTTATTTATATGCAAAATCTAAAACTAGAAATCATCACAACGCAGAGGATTTAACCTGTGAAACTTTTACTAAAGCATTTCTAAAGATTAAAGATTTCGACACTAATAGAGAATTTAAGAACTGGATTTTCACAATTTGTAAAAATACTTTTTTAGACAATAGAAGAAAAGCTGGTAATACAATTAGTTACTTGGAAGATCAATTACATTCTCAGATTCAAGACACTGCTTTATCTCCTTTAGAACAGATTGTTTTAAAAGAAGAGTATAGGAACATCCTTAATACAATTAATAAGCTTAAAAAGGGTGATAAGCAGATTATAACACTTTTCTATTTAGACGATTTAAGTCACAAAGAAGTTTCAGCAGAATTAAATATTTCTTATGCAAATGCAAGAACAAGATTAAATCGAGCGAAGCATATTTTGCGCAGTCAACTAAATTAATTTACTTTTTTAATACTAAACACCTTCATATATATAAGAATTTAAAAATTCTTATGAGGGATATCCTATTTAATTTTTTAAAACACATAACTATGAAAACACACACACACAGATATTAATATTATTTTAGATTGTTCAGGCTATGAGTCTTACAATGCACGTAAATGCAATGCCTTCAATCATACTCGACAAAATAAATAAATAAGTTAGGCACATTTGAAGCAATGTTTTTTAATTATATGAGAAGTACAACACTAACCCAATCTAAACTGCATTAAAATGTAGTTTAGCCAAACCGTTAAGGCTTGTAATTTATATCAAAAGATCAATAGTGTAAAAACACAGTTTTGTAATCATATGGTATTATCATCTATCCAAAGCTAAGTAACATAATGCGCAGTTATATACACATTCATTCACTTTCTGGTCTATAACGCCATTATGTAAAATAGCGGCGCACGCGTCTTAACTTTTTAGTTCTAAATATATTCGCCGTTATTCATGAACACCCGTAAAATAAAAAAGTCGTGAACTAAATAGCCGCTTTCCAACGCTCAGATAGGTGCTGTCAATATTATTCTAGATTTATATATAAATAGTGATATAATTCAAAAAACATAAAACGTAAATCCTTTCTTTCAAAGCTGAAATCCGTAAGTAAAATCTATTACTTATCTCATTCAAGCTGCACAAAACCATCGCTAAGTCCAAGTATTCCTTATCTCAAGTATTTGTTTGTTTCATTTCACTAAGCAATAGATTTTAGTCCACTTTCCCCACCGGGTCGAACGTTAAGAAACAGTCGAGCAGACTGTTTTAGTGAAGAAGCCAGCTTGTCGCGTTGATTAGGTGTAGGTTACAGCAATTAGTAATGTTTGCCATGTGTCTGTGGTAGTTTCATTCCATTCATTCAAGACACCTCAATGCTTCCTTGCATCCAGCAACTTCGGTTTCCTTTCTCTCATTCCATTCAACCACCTCAACACCGCGCATAAAAAAAGAACGTTTTTCCTCAAAACGTCCTTTATTTATTTTTGCCACTCCTACAACATCACTAATTACCTCCACCTACGCACTTTTCCCCGTTAATTTTTTTCTAATATTTCCATTAATCGATGGTTGAGATATAATTTTTCTTTACCAACTTTTTCAGAAATTAAAAAACCTGCTTCTTCTAAATCCATTAAATAATTACCCACCGTTTTTGGTGTGCCTAATTTTGCATCAATCAAAAACTGCCTTTTCGTATAGGGCAATCTAAATAATATTTCAACCAATTCTTTGGTATATACTTTAGGTAAACTTTCTTTAATTTCAGAAGCCATTACTTCCATTAAATTGGTGACGTCTTTTAAACGTTGTAATCCTTTATTGGCAGTATACTCTATCATTTCAAGCATATACAGTATCCAAGTTTCCCAATCGTTGTTTTCTGTTACTTCTCGTAATTTAGTATAATAGTTTGCCTTATTTTTTATGATGTATTCACTCAAATAAATAGCTGGTGTATCTAATAATTTTTCAAATTTTAAATACAATAACAACAAAATACGTCCTGTTCTACCATTACCATCACTAAAAGGGTGTATGGCTTCAAATTGGTAATGCATTAATGCCATTTTAATTAGTGGATCAATACTGTCTTTACTATTAATAAAGGTTTCAAGATTAGCCATCTTTTCTCTGATAACTGTCTCGCTTGTAGGTGGTGTATAAATGGTTTCCCCTTTTGAGTTTTTTAAAGCAGTTCCAGGCGTTGTTCTAATACCTGCGGTATTTTTTTTAATACTTTGTACAATTTGAATGCATAAATTTGTACTAATAAATGGACGTCTTTCTATTTCTTGTAAACCATTCCAAAGTGCTTCTTTATAGCTGATTACTTCTTTTGTTGCTGGGTTATCAAATTTTTTATCTGCTACTAAAGATTTATACAAATCATCGTTAGTAGTAATAATATTTTCTATTTCAGAACTTGCTTTAGCTTCTTGTAAATGGATAGTGTCTAAAAATAATGTTGGGTTTGGTAAATTCGTTAGCATTCCATTGAGTTGAGCTAAAGCTCTACTCGCATCAATAGTTTTGCGTAACACTTTGGTGCTCTCTAAATTTGTGTTAGGTGGTAATAAGGGTAGCTTATTATAAGGTGTATTTCTATTAAATTTCTTCATTTTAAACAAGAGTAAATATTACTTGTGTTATTTTAACAAGGGTAAATATAGTGAAAATTTACCTTCGTTTAATTAATGAGTGTAATTATTACTCTCATTATAGTAAATAAGGAAAAACCAATCTCTCAAGAAGAATATAAATTTAATGCAACTTAAAAAACTCAAAAAAATAACAGCTTTTGAAGAAAACTTAAAACTACAATTATCTACCATCTCAAAATTAAAAATAGTTTTATTACGAGCATAGATATAGAAAACTACCAACAACGAAAAACTAAAAACGAATAATGAATAACTAAAAAATAACGGATGAAAGTAGTTATAGCTTAAGTGGAAGAAGAAGAGTAGTTTTCAGAGATAGGGTTTTAAGTCAATTAAAAGAATTGTATGGTGGCATCCTACCAAAAACGAATTCTAATAATTTGATTTCTTTTTAGTTTGATATCAAAATAGAAGCCCTTAAAAGTTAATGAGTTAATTTTATAAATTAATTGATGCCAAAGACTTTTAGTCCAATTCTCTTTTTTATGCATAATGTGCTATAAATAGGATGGTTATAGTTCAAATATAATGATAAAATGAGCGATAAGTTGCGTTTTTAGAGCTCAATATTTTAATTTTGGCTATTTCATAGATATTCCCATTCATCGGAGTTCGTCAGCCAACAGAATAAATTGTATTCGACGAGAGTGTCTAGCCGCTTTTAAAAGGATTGATGTGACAAATAAAAGCTTTGAATTTTTCAAAGCTTTTATTTATGTATTGTCTAAATCGATTAAATATTCCACTAAATTTTGATCACGATTTAGGTTTAATTTTTTTCTTAACCTGTATCTGGCAAGTTCAACTCCTCTTGTAGTGATATTCAAAAGCTTTGCGATTTCTTTTGAACTCATGTTCATTCTAAGAAAAGCAGCTAATTTTATCTCTCTAGGTGATAGCCGAATATTGTTGATTGACAATTTTTCTAAGTAATTGCCATGAACCTGGTCAAAATGATACGCAAATTGATCCCAAGAATCGTTGTTTGATAATTCTTGATCAATAGTTTTAATGAGGTGTTTTAGCGCTACATTAGACCCTCCTTTGTGTAAAGTGTCACTAATTTTTTCTTGAACATTTTGAATAAATTCTTTATTCTTTAGCAATTGCATCGTAATCGACGTTAATTGATCGTTTTTAAGGTCGAGTTCTGTTTGTAATTTTTCGGAATTCAATTTATCAATCTCCTCATCTTTAATCTTCAGCTCTTTTTCTTTTTCTTCTGTAATAATTATGCGCTCTGTTTTATATTTTCTACGTTGCATTATAGGTATTAAAATAAAGCTTAATAATCCTAAACCAATATATCCTAGCTTTGCTGCTTGCGATGCATACCAGGGTGCTAATACTTTAAACTTAAAGGCAGAGGTTTCACTTTCTATGCCATATAAATTTAGTGCCTTCACTTCAAAAGTGTAATTACCATATGGTAGGTGTTCATAGCTTTTTTTACTCATGGACGACCACTTAGACCAGTTTTCATCTAAAGGTGTTAATCTATAGCTATAGGTTAGGTCTTCAAAACCATCAAAATAAGGCGAGGCGTAGTTTATTTCGATAGTCTCGTTTGAATCTAATTCTAATTTTTTTGTAAATGACGGATTAATAATGGATGAAGAATCTTCGCTGTTTGTTGTAGTAATATGTTTTATGATCACTGAAAAATCTTTGCAGACATCATGTTTGTTTAAGGGATTGTAATGGATAAAACCTTCTTTAGCCCCTATTAATATATTCTGCTCATTTAAAATTGTAATATTTTGAAGATCATCATTTATAAATTTATTAATGTGTTTAAATATCGCTGTTTCTTTTTTAAATTTACCGTAAGTTTCTTCTTTAAGTACGCCAAATTCTAGATTTTGGATGTAATAAATAGAATTACTTTTATCTGTTATTATTTGACTTATATGGTCTGTACCCAACATGTTGTTAAAAAAAGTGTTTGGCGTAAAGTTTAAAGTTTCTGGATTAAAATTGTAAACGCCTTTTTCTGAAGTAAATATCAACTTACCATTTAATAAATAGGATGTTATTAATATGTTAGAAGGAAACCCGCTAGACTCGCTAAAATGTTGAATGTCATTTTTAAGTTGCATATTTCTATCTAATTGTAATTTGTAGGCTCCTTTAGACCCATGTGTCATCCATAATGTAGAATCATTTTCAAATTTTATTATTCTAGAAGATTCATTTAGTTTAGGCATATTACTTTTGTAAGTCCACTTTCCATTTTGTTTTGTAAAGTATTTGAGACCATTATAATCCCCACCAATAATCATATTTGGCATATTTGTTTTAATAAAACCCCAACTTCCTATATCATGAAATTTAATCAATTCACTTCCTCTAATCATTGAAGCACCTTTATTATGGTTCAATATTAACTCGTCATCAATTTGTGAAAAATTCCACACTTGTCCCTCGCTTCCTGAAAGGAGATTATATTTAGCAGGATACTTAAAACTTTTATTTAAATTTTGAGTGAATACACCATTATTAGTGCCTAAATAAATTTTATCTTTAAACTTATGGGCTGCATAACCCGTACCTTCAATAGCAACCTCCTCGTTTATCAATGAAAAGGGTAAGCTCATTTTTAAATAATCGATACCATTATTAAGTGCTACCCATAAATTATGAAAGCCATCCTCATAAACTGACTTCACCGTTCTTCCAGACAAACCATTATTTTTTGTAAACCGATGCTTAATGGTAAAATTAGAGTTAAGAATAATTAAACCATTATTTTGAGTACCTACAGCATAACCTCCGTTATTTAGCTTAATAACCACATTTATTGATCCAAATTCCTTTGAATAATCTTTAAAAGGTTTGTTTAGTTTACTTGACTTAAAAATAACACCCATTTTACTGAAATAAAAATCTTCATCATTGCTTTCTGTAATACCAATTATTTCTGGAAGTAATTTTGTTTCAGGGATAGATTTAAATTCGCCGTTCACCAACTCAAATAAACCTTTCTTGTAAAATTGAGCAATCAACTTATTTTTATGCTTAAATAAAAATTGCAGGTAGCCAGGTAAGTTTAATTCCTTTATTTCTGCACCATTATATACTAAAAGCTTACTTTCAGTATGAAAATAAATGCTTTTATTAATTTCAATAATTTTCCATATTTCCGCAATTGATTGAGCGTTAGGCTCTAGATTATCAATTAATGAAGTGAATTCAAAACCCTTTTCAGTATTTTTAAAATAACCCAGTTGGTTTTGACCGCCTACAAAAACTCTGTTTTGATGATCTACCTTAACGGCTCTAATCTTTGTGGATAATGGAACCTTGTATTTGCTCCATTCGTTTCCATCAAATTCTATCAATCCTTCATTGTTGGCAACATATAAGATGCCATTCGCATCTTGATCAAAACTCCAGTTTTGAATGCTCCCATTATAAATTTCTGAACTAAAATGAGATTTTAGAGGAATTTTGTGCAAATGAAAGCCATCATTTGATTGTGAATAAAAATCACTTACAAATAAAAAAACAAAAATAAAATTGAGTATTCGAAAATACATATAGAGAGTTAAATTAATTTATCTAATGTATTAATAAAATTCATTAAACTCAATGAAATCAATGTAAAAAAAAAATTATGAGAGTTTTTGATGAGTTATTTTTTGGTGGGTTATGAGTTTTTGATGTGTTGTATTTTAACTTTAGCTGTGTTATTAATGATAAATTTACCATCGTAATAATTTTACAATGTGTTTTGATATGTGTATTTTTCATAAATATAATTAGGCCACTTAATTCGGGAAAAGCATAAATGTTAGAAATTAACTTTCACATACCTCACCACAATTAACTTAATAAATAATTTAATGATGAAAAAAATTACTTTACTTTTTATTTTCGCTTTGAGCGTAATGAGTGCCCAAGAGGTGACACACGTAGATTTTGATATAAACAATCCTGACATTGTTTTTAATAGTTGGAACACTTCTTCAACTTTTGCTAAAGTAGCAAACCCGGCCTCGGATGCAACAAACGCCTCTGCATTTGTTGGTCAATTTACATCGGGTGATAACAATGATATTGGTGTCGGAGTCCTTGACCCTACAACCGTTTTTACTTCGCCTTTTAATTTAGTGTCAAATTCAGTTTTTAAAATGAAAATTTTTTCAACGAAAGAAATAGATGTGACATTCCATTTAGAAAATGCTCCAGATTGGGGTAACAATATTGAGGTAACTTCTTCTGTTGGAGCTGCAGATATAAATAAATGGGTTGAATTAAGCTTTGATTTTTCTGATAATGCATCTAATATTTATATGAACAATATTGTTATTAAAATTGGTGGTGCTAATACTATGAAGGGAGACATCTTTTTCTTTGATGATATTAAAGGTCCGGAATTATATGCAAAGCCTGCACAAAATTACAATCCAGCAAATGCTGCTTCAGATGTTTCTATCTCTACCAATTTAGAAATAGCGTCTAATGGTAAATTTAGGAACATAGATGATTCAGAAATTATGGATTTTACGGGTAAATTAGCGCTTAAAGTAGGAGATGAGAATGGAGCAGATGTGCCATTTATAGCCAATATTAATGGTGATAAAAATACCATAACCATCGACCCTATTAATGATTTAGAGAATTCTAAAACTTATTGGTATGGAATCATTGACAATGCAATAGAATACACAACGGATTTAGCAGTTACTGATGTTTCTGCATCATTTACTACAAAAGCAGCTGTTTCTGGAGATATTAACGAAATGTTATTCGATTTTGATACAACCAATCAAGATTTAGGTTTTTCATCTTGGGGAGGTACGGGTTTTGCAAAAATTGCAAATCCAGACAAATCAGGAATCAATACATCGGATAATGTTGCAGAATACACACACGCCGGTAACGACTCTGGTTTAGAAAATAATTTAGTAAATGACGCAACACCTTTAACTCCTTTTGATTTTTCTGAAACGCCATTTATTAAGGTAAAGGTGTGGGTAAATAAACCGGTAGCGGTATCTATTAAGTTACAAAACTATCCTGATTACGGTCAAGGACATGAGCAAAAAATTGAGGTAACAGAAATAAATAAATGGGTAGAAGTGGTATTTAACTATGGTTCTATTACAGCAACAAATTACGATAGGGCTCAAATTTATTTCGATAAAGACAAAGCGGGAGGTTCAGAAGCTGGAGATAAGTTTTATTTTGATGATTATTTAAAAAGCAATGTACCGCCAAATGTGGTAACTACATTAAGTCCTTTAGAGGCTGCTACGGATGTTTCTCAAACGGCTGTTCCAACCATTTCATCCAATTTTCAGTTTGTAAATTTAGACGGTTCAACAATTACAGATGTTTCTCCTTTTGTTGAGTTAAGAGAGGGGGATGCTTCTGGAACATTAGTGTCTGCAATCGCTTCGATAAATGCTGCTAAAAATAGTATTTCTTTAAAACCATCAGAATTACTAAAAGCGAATACACAATATTGGTATGGTATTAAAGATAACGTAATTAAGTACAAAGAAAACAATACCAACATTACTGCTATCTCCGCAATGTTTACGACAAAAGCCACTGGTATTAATTTTGTAATGTACAATGATTTTGATGGTACTTCACTGACTACAGTCTCTGAAACGATGGGAGATCCTGCCGGAGCGTTTGCAACAGTAGCTGATCCTGCTGGAGGGGCAAACATGGTGGCTAAATGGGACAAAGGAAACTCATGGGGTGGATGGGAAAGAATTCACTTACAATTAAACGCTCCTTACGATGCGTCCAAAGATGATATCTTTTCTTTTAGAGTGTATTCTCCAATTAAAACAGGGATTCGATTTAAATTAGCGAATGCAAAAGAGGATTCGGAAATTACTGCTAATTATGAAACTGATGAAGAAATTATATTAGAAAATCAATGGCAAACAGTATATTTAAATGCATCTGAGTTAGCAGATGGCGTTAGCTTTGACCATATATTTATTTTTCTTGGAAGAGGTGCATCTGGAGGAACAACTTTTTATGTAGATGATATTAAAGGTCCGCAATTACAAGGTACTGCATCTGTAAGTGTTTTCGAGAAAAATAAACTACGTTTTTATCCAAATCCAGCAAATAATGCGATTCACTTTTCAAATTTAGAGAAGGATACAATGGTTAAAATTTATGATATTAATGCGAAGCAAGTTTTAAAACAGAAAACGAACAATAAAAAATTATCTATTCGTACTTTAAAATCTGGTTTTTATTTTGTTGAAGTGAATGGGGCTTATCAAAAATTAATTAAACAATAATTACTTTAACAGCATAAAGTTACTTAGCTTTATGCTGTTACTTTTAAAAAAGAAGCATGATTATATTTAAAAGCTTATTGTTAAAATCTGTTCATTTTTCTCTATTTTTCCTCACATTTTCTTTTTTTTCACAGTCTATCATAAAAGGTGAAATCTATGATGACCTTGGCAATCCTTTACCAGGAGTAGCGGTAATTGTTGAGGGAACCACGAATGGAACTGATTCTGATTTTGATGGAAAATATTTGATTAATGTAAAGAAAACGAATGCCACTCTGGTTTTTTCTTATTTGGGATTTGAAACTAAAAAGATAGAAATTGGTACTCAAAAAATTATAAATGTAATTTTAAAAGAGAGTGCAGACCAATTAGATGAAGTGCAGATTGTTGCATTTTCTAAACAAAAGAAATCGAGTATTGTTGGTTCTGTTACAGCTATAAAAGTAGCAGACTTAAAACAACCAACGGCCAATATCACAAATTCTTTGGCGGGGCAAATTTCAGGGTTAATTTCTTATCAGAGATCTGGTGAACCTGGTGCGGATAACGCTGCCTTTTTTATAAGAGGGGTTACCACATTTGGATTTAATAACAGTCCTTTAATTTTATTAGATGGTTTGCAAATTACTACTTCAGATTTAGCACGTTTAGAACCAGATAACATCGCTTCTTTTTCTATTATGAAAGATGCTACGGCAACATCATTATATGGTGCAAGAGGTGCAAATGGTGTGGTTTTAGTTACTACGAAAGAGGGTAAAAAAGGAAAAGCAAAAGTATCTGTTCGTTATGAAAATTCAATGTCTGCTCCATCACAAGTTAATGATTTTTTAGGGGCAGTAGATTATATGGAATTGTATAATAGAGCGCAAAGAATGAGAGATCCTTCTGCAACATTATTATATTCTAAACAAAAAATTGAAGGGACACGAAATGGATTAAATCCTAATATTTATCCGGATGTAAATTGGCACAACGAATTATTTAAAGATTTTACTTTAAATAGAAGATTTAATGTGAACATTAATGGAGGTGGAGAAGTGGCTCAATATTACTTGTCTGTTACCAGTGCCAATGAAACGGGTTTATTAAAAGTAGATGCCTTAAATAATTTTAATAATAATATAGATATTAATAGATCTAATTTAAGAGCTAACATCAACATTAATTTAACCAAAACAACTAAAGTTGCTGCTAAATTCTATTCGTTATTTGAAAGATATAATGGGCCTGTAGTAAGTGCATCAGATATTTTTTATCAAGTTTCACAAGCGAATCCAGCAAATTTCCCAAAAGCTTATGAGCCAGATTTGGCAACACAAAATTTTAATCATACTCTTTTTGGAAATAAAGGGAATGGTGGTTTTCCAAATCCGTATGCAGAGAGTGTTAAAGGTTTTAAAGATCGATTTGCAAATACAACTTTAGCGCAATTTCAAATAAAACAAGATTTAAATTTTATTACGGAAGGTTTAAAGTTAAGAGCAATGGCTTCTGTAAGAACATATACAGAAAATCAAAATGAGCGCAGTTTTACACCTTTTTATTATGGCGCTAATGTGATTCAAACCCCAACAGGTATTGAAAACTCATTAAATCAAATTCAAGAGGGAACGGAGTTTTTAAACAATCCTACGGTTGGTAATAATGGGAACAGTAATTTTTACTACGAAGCTGTTTTAGAATACAACAGAACTTTTAATGAAAAGCATGCCGTAAGTGGGTTATTAGTGAATTATTTCCAGGAGGCGCTCAATACCATAGGAGGTAACACCGCTTTTTCAACTTTACCCTCAAGAAATACGGGAATATCAGGCAGAACTTCTTATAGTTTTGATGATCGTTATTTTGGTGAGTTTAATTTTGGTTACAATGGTTCAGAGAAGTTTGCAGAGAAAAATCGTTTTGGATTTTTTCCATCCGTTGGTTTAGGGTGGATTATTTCTAATGAAAAGTTTTTTGAAAAAAATATTCCACAAGTAAATTTACTTAAATTAAGATATTCTTATGGTTTAGTGGGTAATGATGGTATTTCAAGCGCAAGCGATCGATTTTTCTATTTGTCTGATGTCAATTTAAATAATGGCAATACAGGTTATTCTTTTGGATCAAACTATAACAACTATTACAATGGCTTTATCGTAAATAGATATGCAAATGAAAATGTAAGTTGGGAAATTGCCACGAAGTCTAACGTTGGTATTGAATTAGGTTTGTTTAATAAGTTAAATATCATTGCAGATATTTTTACAGAAAATAGAAGAGATATTTATATGGAACGTCAATTTATTCCTGAAACTTCAGGTTTAACTACTGTAATTAGCAGTAATATTGGTGAAGTGAGATCGAATGGTATTGATTTGTCTTTAGATTTTAATCACGCTTTTAGTGGCGATTTTTATATTACAGCAAGAGGTAATTTTACCTATGCAACGAATAAGATTTTAGTGAATGGAGAGCCAGAGTTTCAAGATAAAAATTTAAGTAGAATTGGGTATCCAGTAAATCAACAATGGGGTTATACCGCAGAAAGATTATTTGTAGATCAAGAAGATATTGATAACTCTCCAGAACAGTTTAATGGTTTTTCTACAACCAACTCTTATTTACCAGGAGATATTAAATATAAGGACGTAAATAATGATGGAGTTATAAACGAATCAGATCAAGCACCTATTGGCATGCCAAATGTTCCAGAAATCGTTTATGGTTTTGGTTTTTCAGCTAAATACAAAAATTTTGATTTTTCTGCCTTTATGCAGGGAGTCGCAAGGTCTTCATTCTTTATTAATCCAAATGATATTTCTCCTTTTGTAAACGAACGTAATGCATTAAGCGTCATTGCAAACAATCATTGGTCAGAAAATAATCCAGATCCAAATGCTTTTTGGCCTCGTTTATCAACTTATGCCATAGATAACAATCAAAAGCAATCTACTTGGTGGTTAAGAGATGGTGATTTTTTAAGATTAAAAAATTTAGAATTTGGTTATACAATACCGGAGTCTGCAGGTAAGATTTTTTCTAATACACAAACCAGACTTTATTTTACAGGAGTTAACCTAATGTATTTTTCAAAATTCAAATTATGGGATCCCGAACAGGCAGGAAACGGGCTTGGTTATCCACCTCAAAGAGTCCTTAATTTAGGAGTTCAAGTTAACTTTTAAGACAAAAAAATGAAAATAAAAAATAAAATTATAACCGTATTATTTTTCTCAATCTTTGCTTTTAGTAGTTGTGAAAAATACTTAGACATCGTGCCTGATGGTACACAGGAATTAAGTTTGCTATTCAATAGAAAAGAAACCGCTTATAATGCATTGGCAAATTGTTATAGTTATCTGCCACAAAATGATGGCACATACGCAAGTTATGCCTTATTAAGTGATGAATTGGCGGTGCCTGTGGCAAAAGAACCAAATGCAACTAGAGTCATGAAAGGGCAACAAACAGTGTCTAACCCTTTAATGGGGTATTGGTCTGGTTTTTCAGCAACAGGAAAAGGTCAAGGTTCTTTGTGGGAAGGAATTAGAAGTTGCAACATTCTTAATGAAAATATTGATGTAGTGGTTGATATGGATGCATCAGAAAAAAATCAATGGAAAGCAGAGGTTAACTTTTTAAAAGCATACTATCACTTTTTATTGGTTAGTAATTACGGTCCGATACCAATTGTTGATGTGAATTTACCGATTGATGCTTCTGATGAACAGGTTAGAGTAGAAAGAAAAACCGTGGATGAATGTTTTTCTTATATCGTAGACATCATAAATGAATCTATAACAAATTTACCTGAAAAAGTAGTTGGTAATAACGATTTGGGAAGAATTGATAAAGTGATTGCAAAATCTTTAAAAGCACGTGTTTTACTATATAGCGCAAGTCCTTTGTTTAATGGTAACTCTCAACTGTACTCTGATTTTGTAAATAAAGAAGGCGTTCATTTTTTTAATCAAACTTTTGATGAAAATAAATGGAGTTTAGCTGCAGAAGCTTCCAAAGAAGCCATTGATGCGGCCCTTGCTCAGGGTTCTAATATGTATTATTACACAGATACTCCTCCTACTTTTGATACCAATAATTTTCAATATAAATTAGTAAGAGACCAGTATAATAGTCGTTTCGCTATTACAGATCCTTGGAACTCTGAATTAATTTGGGGAAATTCTAGTCCGGTAACAAATGGACAATGGTGGCAAATACAGTCTCCTGCATTAATGAAAGACCCTAGTTCCTCATCAGTAGAAGCAGCTTGGCAATGGTTAGCACCAAGTTTAAGAATGGCAGAAACCTATTACACTAAAAATGGTTTGCCAATTAATGAAGATAAGAATTTTGATTACGCGAATAGACATGACATTACTACCATAGCTTTTAATCAACGTTTTTATGCTCAATTTGCAAATAGAACTGCAAAATTAAATCTAGATAGAGAACCTCGTTTTTATTCATCTATAGGTTTTGATAGAGGTATCAATAGAACCTGGGGTAGTATTTGGAATATAAAAATGAGAAGTGGTGAAAGACATGGAAGAGTTGCAAATACAGGAGACTATTTAGTAACCGGATATGCACTTAAAAAACTAGTGCATCAAGATACAGAAGGAGATGCTTATAATAAGGCAATCACCTATCCCTGGCCAATGATAAGACTAAGTGAGTTGTACTTAAATTATGCAGAAGCATTAAATGAGTCTAACGGCCCATCTATAGAAGTGTATGATGCTCTAAATGTAATTAGAGTAAGGGCAGGTGTGCCAACTGTAGAAGATGCTTGGAGTAATGCTACCAATGCTATAACTGTAAACAAGCATTTAACGCAAGACGGGTTAAGAGAAATTATTCAACAAGAAAGATCTATTGAATTAGCCTTTGAAGCACATCGTTATTATGATATTAGAAGATGGAAATTAGCAGATCAATACTTTACAACTCCTATAAAAGGATGGTCTGTAAATGAAGATACCGAAGCCAATTATTATCAAATTAGAGATGTTGGTCAGCGTTCGTTTAATTCGCCAAGAGATTATTTACAGCCAATTAGTTTTACAGAACTTTCTAGAAATCCTAACCTAGTTCAAAATCCTGGTTGGTAAAAAAAAGACATGATGAAAAAACAAATCAATAAAATTATATTCTTTTCAATAGTTGTTGTTATAACAATTATTGGGTGCTCAGATGATGACAATATAGATACAACACCACCGGGAGTTGTATCAAATGTAACAGTTGTTCCTACAAATGGAGGAGGGGTAATCAGTTATAAATTGCCATCTGATGCTGATATTTTGTATGTAAAAGCGGTGTATACAAACTCTCTGGGAGAAGAAGTTTTTAGAGTATCTAGTAAACACAATACTTCTCTAGAGGTGAATGGATTAAACCAAACATCACCCTTAAACGTAAAACTATATGTGGTTGATGAAAGTCAAAATATGTCTGAAATTACCGAAATAGAATTTACACCATTAAAATCATTTATTTTCTTGGTTCAAGAAAGTATACAAATTACTCCAGATTTAGGTGGAGTTAAAATTACTTGGGATAACATTGCATCGAAAACAGTTTTTGTTTATGTCCATATTATGAATGAAGGTGAGGAAACTGTTAGAATTTTATCTTCTAATAATCCTCAAGAAAATGTTTTTGTAAGAGGATTAGAAGCAAAAGAACTTACTTTTTCAACGAAAGTAGAAGATTTTGATGGAAACATAACTGAATTAGAGGAAAAAGGAAAATTTACACCTTTGTTTGAAGAAAAAATTGATAAATCTTCGTGGACACTCATTTCAGGACAATCGATAAACGGAAATGCTTATGAGGGTAGAACTGTAAATTTTTGGGATGACGTTGTAGATACTGTAGAAACAGACGCAGACAATAGCTATTTTATAATTACGAGAGATAATAATGGAGGCGCTTTAAATTT
>ENA-UZWT01002358-UZWT01002358.1-metagenome-genome-assembly--contig:-Day-1-50m-contig-2358_pt1 | contig 27019 bp, 42 predicted proteins | sample MGYA00260338_ERZ794898 | MGnify/ENA metagenome assembly ERZ794898 | reverse complement strand
TTCTTTTGCTTTTGCTTTGGTTTTCTTTGGTTTTGCATCTTCTTTGCTTACAAAATTAGTAAATCCCAAGTCATAAACCTTTTTAAGTTCTGATTGGGTTGCTTTAGACCAACTTACTTTGAAACCATCAAAGAATGTTGTTCCTTTGTTTAATTTAGATTTATACATATTGCAAGTATAATAAAAAAAGAAGGAAAGGGCAAATCGCCCTAACCATTCCTTTTTAGTTAATTTACGATAAAGTCATTGTTCCTGCTGCTGTGTCAAGAGTAAGAGTGTTAGCAGATACTCTTGGAAGTTCACCTGACATACAAGTGATAGTAACTGTTACACCATTCTCATCACCTAGAGCAGCACCTGTTCCACCTTCGATAGATGAAAGAGTAGCAAACATCTGAACATTACCTAGAGTAGAATCTTCTAAACCATACGCTTCAGAAAGACCAATGCAGTATTTGTTTCCGTCATACCCTTGAGCAACAACAACAATGTGTTCGTTTCTCATTGATTCTAAAGCTCTTAGGTGAGCAGAAGAACAGTTAGGTACATAGAAAGAAACGCTATGCTCAAATGTAATTGTTCCACCTTCTTTTGAACCACTCGTAGATAAAGAACCCGTACCTTGTTTAAGGTCAAACAATTCTAAAGCAGAAGCAGCAGTATAAGAAACAGTATGAGCATCTGTGTTATCAAATGTTACAGCAGAAGCACCTGAAACAAGACCGATACCTACATATTGTAGTCCACCTCTTCTTTCTAAGTCGCTGTGCGCTATACTTAAATTTTCTATTGCCATTTTATTATTATATTAAAAGTTAAAAATTAAGGGGGAGTATTTCATCCCCCATAATTATATTGAATTATACTGCGATTGCATTAGGAGTATAATATACAGCTAGTTTAGCATCTTTCAATGCACAACCTACCATATAAGCAACTCTGAAACGATACGCTTTGTTATCCATAGAGTACCATTGCTCTACTGAGTTCTCATCGAAGTCAGTACCTACAACAAAAGCATTTTGTGTAGTTAATAAAGCTCTGTGAGTTTCATTAGCAGAAGTACAACCATTGATTTCTGAAGCATCAGCAGCGATTGCTACATCCCAATCTCTACGAACGATGATAGGAATACCTCTGTAAGTTAACTGAGGAACACCGTTAACCAATGCACCATAACCTGCTGCTGCAAAGTTAGAAGATTCTAAAGTTGATGCCATATAGTCATCAGCAATATCACCCGATACAAAGAAAACGTGGTTTCCTGCTTCTAACAACTCAGGAGAAGCTGAATCGTAAAGACCTTGCATAATTTTAAGACCATTACCTGCTACTAAGATAGCATCATCAGCTTGTGTAGTAAGACCTACATACTCTCTTGTTAATGCTGTTGCACCTGCTTCACGAGCAGCTTGGAAGATACCATCATAGATACCATAGTGAGCATCAGNNAGCATCAGCTTCAGCAACATCCGACAACCATAGTTGGCGATTGAAGTCAGCTTTTACACCTTGTCCGATTAAGTCAAGAAGAATGTTCTTAACAACAGAACCATCAACATTGTCGAACTCGTGTCCATCACGCATTAACTGACCTTTCATCTTATTGAAAAGCTCGTTTGCTCTAAACTCAATTTCAGCTTCTACACGAGAAGGAGTAATTGTGATTGTAGCACCTTGGTCTGCATCAGATTCAGCAGCAAAAGCACCGTTTGTGAAAGCCTTTGTAATCTTTCCTAGTTGATTGAACTTGTCAATCACAGTAGTACCTTTAATGTTAGGTAGTACTTCCATATATTGCATATAATCCTGACCCATAAAGATAGGTTGGATAATTGCTCTGTTTACATCATACTGCTCAACAGTAGGTAAACTTGTTAATTGTAAAGCCATATTATATTATTTATTAATTATTTTAAAATTGATTTAGCAAAAGCATCCCAAGCGTTAACCACAACATCGTTTTCGTTGATAGATGGGTCGCTTTCTACTTCTACGTTAGTTTCAGTAGCTTCTAATTTAGCTAATTTAGTTTCCATCTCAGATACTTTGTTAGTTAAGTCAGCAATAGTGCCTTCTTTTTCACCAACAAGACCTGCTAATTCTTCTTTTTCTTCACGTAAAGAGTTAGCGTTTTCTTCTAGTTCTTCTAGCTTGTTAACGATAACATCATTGTCAGAAATAGAAAGAGAAACTTCTTCAGCAGGAGTAGAAACATTCTCTCCTTTAACAGCGTTTAAGATTTCCTCTTTAACACCGTTGAACCAAGTTTTTAATTCTTCAGTCATTTTAAATGATTTATTATTATTATTTAATTTCAATTTATCATTGACCTCTTTCTCGTTCACGTTAGTAAATTTAGAAAGGTCAAAAGATGCAGCAACTTTCATAGGAGCAGTAATTGTATCTACAAACCCATATTCGATTGCTTCTTCACTTGACAACCAAGTTTCCTTATCCATCATATCCGAAAGCTCCTGCACCGTTAGGTTGGATTTCTTAGAATATATCTCGATAATTTCATTCTTAATCTTATCAAGTAAGTCAGCAGTTTTACGCATATCTCCTGCTTCTCCTGCCGATTGTCCAAATGGGTTGTGTATCATAAAGAATCCATTTTCTGACATCTCTATGTTATCCCCTGCCATTGCTATGACAGTAGATATAGAAGCAGCCAAACCTTCAATCTTTATTTTTACATACCCATTGTGAGAACGTAAAGTGTTGTAAATAGCAAGACCATCAAATACACTACCACCAACTGAGTTGATTCTTAGCGTGATGTCTTTCGTTCCAACAGCCTTTACTTCTTCTATAAAGTTTTTAGCAGATGTTCCGTAGTCACCTATCTCATCATAGATAGATATTTCTACGTTATTATCCGCTTTATTTTCTATTGAATACCATTTGTTCATTTTGCAAATTTAATAATTAATGTATCATATCTTTCGCAGAAATGGGGTAATCACCTAATATTGTAATCTTTATTGAACTTACGCTTGTGTTTGTAGATTATATTTTGTATGGTTCTCTCTGACACATCGTACTTAATGGATATGTCCATATAAGTGAATGTGTAGTTATTGCCATTAGATTCCAATATCAAATCAAAATCTTTTATTATCATATAATCCCTTAGCTTTCTTGGCTCGATAAGACCCTTCTCTGATAGATGGCTCAGAACATTCTTTATTCCTGCTTCCTCAGAGTATCGTGCCTTCACTTCATTGTATATAAGCTCTATAAACTCATTAACAATATCAGCATCATTCTGTCTTATCATACGCAAATATACTAAAAAGTAGCTTGACTTTCAATAGCAGATATTCTATTCTGCACATCTGTCATATCACTTTCTACGATTACAACTTTAGAACTACCTATTCCTCCGCTTACTAATTGCTGTGCTGACCTCAACTCTCCACCCATAGCAAACTTCTCTCCACTATTGAGCAAACCACCATCAGCGAACTTAACGCCATTTCCATTGTAGCTGTTTATAGCTGACAGCATAGGTCTAAACATACTTGTTGATTTCTTGTTGATAATTGCTTCACCACCTTCTGCTTCGTGTATTCTGCCACCAACTCTAAACTTAACACCGCCATTAGCGTGTGAGTTGCCTTGAAACATACCGCCTTTTGTAAGACCACCATCAGCAAAGAACTCTGCTTCACCATCAGATGATGCTTGACCTCCGCCACCTCCGCCTGTTAGTGCTTTTAAATTAGATATAACAGATGCTAATTGTGCTGCCATAGCTGCAACTCTAGCGAAAGCTGTAAAAGGGTCACCCTCAACACCTTGTTTAGTTATAGAGCCAAGACCTCTTGAAAGTGCTAATAATCCTTCAGCAACAGCGGCAGCTTGTGTGATTTTAAGACCCATTTGCCTTATCTTACTGTTTTCTCCTTCTATCTCGCCAATTCGCATTAACAACTCACCTGTTTGTTTTATCCCATCAACAGCATCATCTTGTTTCTTTCTTTTATCTGCTTCTGACTTAGCTATGTTTTTATTGTTTTTTATTGTTGCTTCAGCTAATCTATTGTTAAGTGCTATTTCATCTTCTACTGATAAGTTCTTAAATTCTAAGGCTTGTTGTATCGCTGTCATTTCAATATTCAACAACTCTGTTTTTAATGCTTGTTCTGTTTCTATAATACCTTCATTAAATTTCCTTCTAGCTTCATTTTGAGCATCTTGTATTACTAATTGTGTATTAAGGTCAACACTAAATGCATCATCAAATGCCGATTCAATTCCTAGTCCTTGTTTTTGTTTTTCAACACCAAGCTCTTTTAATCTTTTTATTTCTAATTCAATAGCTTGTATTATTTTGTTTTTAGATGCTAGTTCTATCTCTGTACTTTCGGGTAACAATTTAGATTGTTCTAGCTTGTCTTTTTGAATTTGTATTAAAGATGATTGTAGTTTAGCTTCGTTTAATAACCTTTCTCTTTCTTGCTTTTCTAATTCCTTTTTCTTTTTTGCAGCTTCTTCTTCATCTTTTACCTGCTCATTAATTAAATTTTGCAGTTCAATAGCAGCTTGTTTTCTAGCTTCAATATCTTTTTCTAAATTTTCTTGTCTTTTTTTGCTGTTTTTAGTAAAAGCACCTTGAAATATAGAGCTTGACATTTCTTCTAATGTTCTTTCATAAATTATTATTTCTCCCTCTAAAATCAACTGTTCGCTTTTTAATGCTTCTGACAATGAGGAAAATGGACTATCTTTTCCTGACAAGGATTTTTGAGCAGATGATTGTATGTTTGCAATGACAATATTTGTTCTTTCTTCTGTATTTGATAATGCGTTTGCATAAAAGTTTAATGATTTAGCGATAGAATCAAATCCTGTTTGCATAAGATTAGATAAAGAACTAGAGCCTGTTGTGATGGCTAATACAAGACCTTCGTAGGCACTTTGCATCCTTTTTATACCACCTAAAACTGTATTTTCCATTACATTAGCCATTGCTTCACCTGCACCTGCTGAATTATTTAATATTTCATTAAAATCTTCAATAGCATCTGCACTTCTAATAAAAGATTCCATTGCTTGAACCTGTCTATTATCAACTATTTGCATAACACCTGCAACATCTATTCCTGAAGCATCAAGCTCTCTCAACGCAACTATTAAATCCTCTCCCGAATGTACTGTTCTGCCTAATTTTTCTGAAAGGTCTGATGTTGGGTCTTGTAGCTTTAACAATATATTACGAAGCGAAGTACCTGCAATAGATGCTTCAATACCCCTGTCTGTAAGCAAACCTAAAAGACCTGTGGTTTCTTCAAAACTAAACCCTGCTGTTGCAGCAATAGCGGAAACCTTTGTCATTGATGTTTGGAACTTCTCAATATCTAAAGCGGAATTTGCAAAAGCAGCAGCCATTGCGTCAGCAAATCTAGCTGTTTGGTCTGTTGATTCGCCAAAACCTCTTATAGATGCAGCAACAACCGTAGCTGTTCTACCTAAGTCCTCACCCATTGCTGTTGACAACATAAGTATAGCTTCTTGAGATTGTAGTATCTCATCAGTTCTAAAACCTAGTTTAGATAAGTTTAATTGTAATTGAGAAACCTGTGTGGCTGTAAAAAATGTTGTTCTACCTAAGTTTTTAGCTGAAGCCACTAGCTTCTTAAACTCATCGTCTGTTGCTCCTGATATGGCTTTAACTCTAGCCATACCAAACTCAAAGTCTTGAAATGTTTTAAATCCTGTCTTAATAACATCAGACAATGCTCTAGCTACCTTGTTAAACGCAACTAAAGAAGCGGTAGCAGCAATAGCTTGTTTGCTAAATTTGCTAAATATATCGGATGACTTTTTGGCTTTTTTGGTTACTTTCTCTAACCCATCCCCTGCACCGCCTGAGCCTTCTTTTAAGTCATCAAATTTTCCGTTTAATTTAAGTATCTCTTTGTTTAAGGTCTTAATATCATTAAGTCCTTTTACTTTAATTTCGTATATTGATTGTTGTTTTTTAGCCATTATATCTTTTTTGGTAATTTTTTTAATATATTATCTACATCCTGTGCAACAGCATTGTGAATGTCATTGAAGAAATGTCTTTCATTACTCCCTACTACTCTATTTATAAATCCCCTTCTATATGTGTTATTAGAATACTTCTTGCTATTTCTTGTAGGAGTACCTTCTCTTGCTATTGCTGCTGCAATTAAATATGCTATTCGTAATCTCTCTTTAGTTTCACTCGGAAAATCCTTACTCTTTCCATTCTTGTCTTTATCATCCATCCAATTCATTATCTCAGACACATCCCAATCAAAAGGTCTTTGCCCTTCGTTGACCTCCCTTATGTAGTCTGCTTTGGATTGAATTATTAATTTAAAGTCACGCTTACCTCTCCACACCTTAAAGTGCATAGTATTAGCTAGAGTTCCTGAAGCTATATGGTTTTGATTACTAAGCTCTTTTCTAAACCTATCAACAAACTTATTGCCGATTACACCTATTGTTTTGCCAAATGTTGTTAATACTCCTTTCATTATCCCTTAGCTTTTTGTGCTGATTTTATTATAGCATTCTCAACAGTTTCAAGGCTGCTATCTAAAAAGCCATCATAAGCCGAGAAGTGAATCAAAGAACCATTGTATGTTGGAGATGTTACACCACCTATTCTTCCAAACTGATTAAATGTAAAGTCTGTTGTGGGTGTGGTTTCAGAAGCTACCTGAACTCCATTCTCCCTTATGTAAAGCGTACTACCGCTTCTTTGTAGTGTTATCAATAGTCTTTTTTCTGCTGTTTTCCAATACAAACCCGTTATACTCACAAGCACAATACTTGATGATGAAAAGCTAAGGCTGTAAGACCTATATGGATATTCACCTATTGAAAAGTACATATCAGCATCATCACTCTTTCCTAAGAATCTGTGATTAGTGTGAACATTTGCAACTTCGGGTATTGGCTCTACATATAAAAATACTGTAAAATCTCCCGATAAAGTAATGTTATCGGATAGTGTTAAGAAACTTTTATTAAAAAAGTAAATTGGAGAAGAACCATTGACACCTGCACCAAAACGACCTATTACGGGTTGAAGCTCTGCTGTTAGTTGAGAAAAATATGTAGAGCCATAAGAACTCCACCAATAGCCAACCTTATTACTGCTTTCTTTTATCTTACTATGATAATCAAAAACACAAATAGGGTTAACCTTTACCTCTGACGAGCCAACCACCTCTTTAAATGGTTTAGACAAAGATGAAGCCTTTGTTAATGATGATTGTTGCACTATTCTTTTTTCATTGGTAACATAAAGGTCTGTGTACGTTATATAGTCCGTTTCTAAAGCCTTATATACAACAGGTGTTAGTACACCATCAATAGTGCAGTAAACTCTGTTAGACAGAGATTTATCTTTATTTTTACTTAGTCTTTTTCCTATCATTAGAATTTATCGTTTATCTCATCCCAATTAAACTTATCTCCTTTTAAAAACGATTCTTTTCCCAAATCAAAATACTCAACCAATTCAACCTTAGTTGATTGTTTAAGATGAGGTTTAAAATCAACAATCTTATTTAACCTATAATACACACCATCTAAAAATATAAGCCTTGTAAAATCTAAAGATGCTATGTCAGCTTGTGTTAAGTTTAAATGAATGTTTCTAATTCTAGGCTTCTGCTTTAGCTGACTAACCATCTTGTTGTAGAAATTATGGTATAATCCTCTAAAGTCAATCCTATTGTCGTGACCATCTTGTGCGCTAGTGTCTGTAAGGTAAACATCGTTAAAAGACAGGTTAGGGTCTAAAAATATTTCCGTTCCATTATAAGTTCCCATACTTAGCTTTGCCCTACTGTTGTATATAGTGTCTAGCTCTCCACTTGTCAAAGATGACCAATCGGCATCTGATGGAGCAGATGAATAAGGTATAGTGCAGAATGTGTGATGTATAAAACAAGCTCTACAAAACTTATCGTTAAAAAAGTTTGATGGCTGTTGTTCGGCTTGTGTGTGGTAAGAATAACCCGATGTCATATTGTTGGTTAATCCCGTTGTCATATATTGTATGTTTCCGCTATCAACAGGTATGGTAATCAGAACCCTAGCACCAACACCAAAATCTCTTTCACCTCTATCAACAAACCTTAAAAAATCAAGGTTAGAAAACTCTGAGAAGTACATAGGTATAACAGGACTTCTTTTTATATCGTGAGCAGCACTTCCTGATTCTCTATCTACATAGTCAGGCTCTATATAGTTAAATGTAGGCGAGAAGTATTTGTTTTCTACAACATAAGTTCCATCTGTAAATATATTGCCATCATCAACCTCTCTATAAGCACCCCAATCCGTAGCTGTTTTTTTGTTATATCTCTCTAACATAGCATCGCCTGAAGCATCTTTGTATTTGAATATAAGCTCTGATTTTATGTCATATATAAATTCATCTTTTATATCTTTAGAGTAGTCTATCTTGTTTGTCCAATCCCTTGCTTGAGATGTGCCTTTATAGAAGTAATCGTATGGCTCAACCTTTACTATTTTATTTATAGCATCGGTTTGAAATTGTAAGTTAAACATTTGAGCAACACCTGAAACAAAATCAGACTGCTTTCCGTCAGGAACAAAGTAGTTAATATCATTTAAAGAATCTCCAATAGATATTTCGCTAGTACCTGATATTTCAAAAGTACCCGATTTATAACCAAAATCAGTAGTAGAGCCTGATGTATCACTATACCTTTGTACCGCAATACAAAAAATGTACCTAGCAGAACCGCTAGATGTGTCTTGAAGCTCATCTGCCCAATTAAGCTCTATATCATAAATAGGTGCAACATCTCTATTATAAACCTTTTGCCATAGTTTTTTATATCCGTTTAATTCACCACCCGCTACTTCGGCAGCGTAAATATCTTCAAAATCATCATCAACAGGAACTCTCCAAACCTCACCTCTTGCCATAAAAGAACCATCTTGGTCTCCTGAATCATCAAAAAACCTTGCTGTTATGTTCCATTGTATAGTGTGAACGCCTCCTTCGTTTTTAACAAGCATAGAATATTCTCCGCTTTGCCCTTGTTGCACATTACCATCCGATATAGCAGGGGTGTTGGTTTCTGCATCATCAATAACAGAATTACCTCTAAAAGCAAACTTGGCTAGTTGACCTGTGTAAGCCCCTGTGCCTATTTTACCTGTTCGTCTAATTGTTTCAACATTTCCTATTGCGTAGGTGTTAAGTGATGGTGTTGTTCCGTTAGCAAATAAAGATGCTAAAAAAGAATATCCATCTGTTTTCTCTATCTTACCATACTTGAAGTTTTGCTGTTTACTCTTAGATTCAAAATCAAAAGGAACTATAAGTGATTTAAAATAATCACTATTGCAAAACTCGCTATCAACAGTATATCCTTGTGCCCTAAATATCTTATCCCAAATATTCTTTAGATAAAATGCAGGTGCAAAATCTCCTTCTGTTACTTGTGGTCTTGAACTAATACCTTCTCCGTATGAAGCTAAAGGATAGTGAAGTCTATCTACTGTGTTTGAGAAGTTAGTGTAATCCCTTGCGTTGTTAGGTAAGGGAATAATATTTTCAAAAGTGTAGTTGCCTTCAGATATAGGAGGATATTGAGTATATGGAATATTACTAAACCTTAATTCATTAAGGTCTAGGTTTTTAATTTTAGACGCCCAATCCATATTATCCCCAAGAAAAGTACATTCGTATTCCAATACATCTGTATTCTTCGTAATCTTAGAGAATCTTAAAACACCACTTATTATAGGTATGTTGTCTGAATATATAGTTGATGGGATGTCTTTACGGACATTTTTAGAATCTATATTACCCTCTTTGTATATGTGATTAAACAGCCTATTGTTTCTCTTTGTGGCAGGAACTATAAATGTCTTACTAAAGCTACCACTACGAGAGTTGAAATCCCTTACATCAAAGTTCTGAAAACTCAATGATAACGGAAAGTCATCACTCGATGTAATATCAAGGTTGCCTAATATACTATCCGTAAAATCTCTTAACTCAACTCTTATTTCTGCCATTACTCTATTGTTCTTTTAGCTTTGCTTTCTATATAATTTAAAGTACACCTCTGTAAGTTCTCATTGTCAAATGTAGTAACACTAGCATCCTTGATAACAACAGGAACGTAATAGTTTCTATTTAAAGTAGAATACCAACCTTTAGAGTTAGGTATATCTGTTTGATACTCTCTAACAACCATATAGTCAATATGAGTAATGTCGGATTGGTTGTTATAGTTAACTAAAAACATTGGCGATATGTATTCTATGCCTGTGTACGCTGTTGATGCTGTGTTAGGGTTGTTAGACTGAACAGCAGCAGTAGTAGAATGACCTGTGACATATCCTCTATATGTTTCCCATTTGTCATCATTGCTTTGGTCATAATCCTCTAGTGTAACGTAATGCGCAAGACCTAAATCATCAGCACCCGATGTGTTTATTTTAGTTGTTTTGTCAGCAGCAAAACCAACAAATCCTGCGTACTGATTAGCGTTGCCACTTCCTGCATTACTAGTTTTAATCCTTATTTCAATTTCATAAATGTTTTTAGGATTGTACTTTATGAAAGTTTTGGAATATGCGTAAAACTCATCATTTCCTGAGTTGTCACCAATTATTATGTTTTTACTACCTGCAAGGTGTCCATCAACAGAGTTAAAGCCAACATCTGAAACGCCACCACCCGAAGTATTCCATTTAACATCAAGCGCAGCTTTATTATCATAAGTGAAATTTTCTCTAAATATTTCTTTACCCTTCCAACCTTTTTCTATCCATACATTTGGTGAAGCTAATAAATCTTCAAACATATCTTGCTCTCCAACTCCGTATGGTCTTGATATTGCTGTACCTTCCTTTACTGCTTTTACTTTTGATTTTCTGACTGAAGGATATTTGTCATCAGTAAGACCTGCTACTCTAGGAACTAAAGCGCCATAATCTTCAGCGTATAATGGGTTGTCACCTATTGTAACCTTAGTATCGCTTGGTGATTGTCCTAACTGACCTCTAAAGTCAGGGTATATGCTTTGCTCGTAAGACATAGATGATATGTTTATGCCTTCTGTAAATGCGCCATCAAAGGTGTAACTATCAATACCGCCTAGTCTGTTTTGCCAATGGAATCTAACACCGCTTATTCTATCTCTAGTGTGGTCAATGTAATACCTAACAGTTTCACCCACTTGATTACTTCCGAATACCTCAGTATATACATCGTAAAACTTTATGTTACTAAAGTCTGTGACAGCACAACTATCGTTAAAGTTACTTCTTAGCGTTTCTTTTATATTCCTAGTGCCGATACCTACTTGACAAACTGAGTTTACTTCTACCGCTTCACTACTATCTGCCCAAGTATTTAAGTTAGTTCCATAGTTTCCGTTACCATCAACTGTTTTTACAACTCCCATACCATAGTCATTGCTTGAGCCTGATACATCAGTTCCAAAGCTATTGCCATTAAAGTCCTTAAAGTCAACAAAAACACGAACATTACTTCCGCTATCGTTGTGTAAAAACGACAAATACTCACACTCATCAGTTCCTATTATTCTGTAACTTGTTGGCTTAGTAGTCAGATACTTTTGTCTGCTAAGACCTCTTTGAGTTGTTGCGTTATGAACATAAACATTAGAAAGACCTGCTCCTGTATAAAAAAAATCGCTATCGTTAAATAATTTCTCTCCAATGTTTAGATAATGTTCTTCTTCGTGTAGCAATGCGCTATTTGTAGCTATAAAAGTTCCCGTATCAACATCACCTGTAACATCTAACTCACCATTTACTATTTCCTCCAATTCAAACTTAACCAAAAAGGTTTTATATACATTGTTAGATATTTCCGCTTGAGTTATATCCCTTCTAACCAATGTTGTCAAGTCGTGAGTACAAGGTCTAAGGTCGTATGACAAGAAATCTCTACATATTGAAGAAACATCTATTGAGTAGTACAAGTAATTGTTGTTTGGTGTATTTCCCGATGATGTGTAGTTAGGTATGTTTATACTAGGCTGAACTCTTATGGTTACGCTTTGACTTGTTAGTTGGTCATCTGTAACATTATCATAAGGAGTTATTGTTACCTTTGAGCTTACATATCTATCTCTATCGGTATTTGCTACTCTAGCAGAAAACTTGATTGGCTGATAAACGCTTTGAAACGTATTAGATGGTTGGTCTATTAATTGATAGTCAGGCATTATATCTTGTATTTATGTTGTAAGTATGTGTGTATTTTTTTCATTTCATCCTCAGATAGTACTGAGTTAAATATCATTAGCTCTTGAATGTGACCCTCAAAGCTCTCAGCAGGTGATGATGATGGCTTATTAGCTCCTAATGTTAATGGACTGCTGCCTCCAAAATACCAATCTCTGTGGTCAAAACTTGAGTTTGTATTAGTAACTTTATGAACACCATTTTCAAATATATGAATACTTTTGTTATGTAAGTAGTATCCGAAAACGTGCCTTCCTATGGTAGTATCGTAATTAAATTCTACTTCCTCAGTAAACTCATCAGTTATAACACCTCTCAAAAGATTCTTGTTAGGTGACAAGAAAGAATATTTAAGTTGTATGGTTTTTTGGTTTGCTGTTTCAGAGTTTTTAAACAAAAAAGCTGCATTGCTGTTTGACAATGGCTTTGCAACCCAAATAACTGTATGCTCGTAAGAAAGACCGCCTTCTACTATTTCATTGTTCACACAATTCAAAAAGTCATTGCTCCCATCAAACTCAAGGTAAGGATAGCCATTGTCCGTATCTTCATACTTGTATAAAGGCTTGTTAGCTGCTGTGGTCTGCTCAAAGTGATTTCCATTACCACTTTGGTCAATCCATTTACTAACAACCTCACTACCGCCAAGAAAGTCCGTTTTAACGCCCATATCTGCCTTTAGCCACACTTTTGGACTATAAGATGATACAAGTGCTTCATCAAGGGCTAAAAGGCTGTGAGAGAACGTATTTAAAGTAAAAGTAAGCCTGACTTGTATCAACTTGTCGTTATATAGTTCTTTTTCTCGTTCAACTGATATACTGTCAGGACTTAAAATTACCTCTTTATTAGTGTAGCTATCCAACACTCTTTGTAGCCAAGTCAAGCCTTCTTGCTCTAATAAGCTAAATACCACATCAAGCGAACCTGCTTGGTTTTGGTAGTATGGCTTAGTGACTAGGCACTCAAAAGTGTATTCCTCTTGCACATCACCTTCCGTAGATGGAAGCTCTGATGTTGGTGGTAAGACAACAAGTAATGGATAGTCATTATTGTGATTCTCATTGATTTCGTTTTCGTAACCAAATATGAAGCCACCATTTATCCATTGTTGCTCAAACCTATCTCTTAACTCTCTAAGTTTTGTAAAACTCATTATTTTATTTGTTTTCGCTGCTCTTCGTTGACAGCCAATTCATAATCTCCTTTTGCAGTTTTCCAAGACAGGTATGTCATAACTTTATACAACTTCTCATCTTTTACACTTTGCATAGCATCTTTACCATCTCTTGTAAATACTCCATCAAGTGAAAGGTCGTATAAGGTATTAAGCCAACCAAATGGCTTCATTATCTTACTTGCCTTTGCTACTGCGATACTTTTTGTTCCGCCATCTCTGAAAAGGTTTTTATAACGTTGATTGATGCCATAGTTCGTTTGTTCAAAAAAAAACTGAACTCCCATACGATGTCCATTGTCAATCTGCGAAATGCTTTCGCCTTTTCATCAATATTGTCTAGGTCAACTTCTTCATCGACTTGCTTACACAATATCGCCATTTGTTCGGGCAATATATCAAACCTACCATTCTTTAGGTATTGTGTATTCATCTCAAGCTGTTGACTTTCTATGTAATCACCAAAAGTGCCTGTTCTAAGGAAATCCATAGGGAAATAGTATATACTGCCCTCAAATTCAAAATAGTCCATTCCTTTCGGCTTGTAATCCTCCATTATCTCGTTAAGACACTCAATTACTGCTGTAACGTTGTCCATTGGCACATTTGCCATTATCTTTTCCTCAATGCCTGTCATATAGATGAATAATTCCTTATACATCTTATTTTCCTGCATTATGTGATACTTTGTCAAATCATTATCACTATTTGCTTCTTCTTCGGTAATCTGATACTTTTTTATTATCTCATACACTCCGCAGTAGTAATCAACTGACATTTCATCCCATTTGTTTGGGATATTGTACTCTTTGTTGTTTATCTCTATATTTAACATTGCTCCATCTGTTTTATTTCTTCTTGGTCTTTCATTAGGTCAGACAAGCTGCCTACGATGTCCATTGTAGAACTATATACGTTTCTAACGCAAACTTCTACTTGTTCATCGTTTTCTTTGTTTCTTAATCCTGCAAAGAAGCCCAATGCTGTAAACATTGTTAAATTAGGTATGGTAAACATCCATTCCTCTAAATTGTCCTTATTTAAGCCCGTTTCCTCAAAATCATTGTGATACATCACAACATCTTCAAGTAACTCCTGAAAATCAGCGTATTTGCCATTATCAGCAGTTTCGGTGGCGTTATATACCTGCTTTTGTATATAGACAAGGTATTTTGTCACCAACTCATCGTGTTTTTCGTTTATATGCTTAAATTCGTTCATTTCTGCAAAATTAATTATTAGTATTCGTTATCTGTCGCAGTTTTTGTGCAAATTTCAATTTTATAGGGCATTTATCCAAAGAATACTACTTTTTTACCCTTAAAGTGTTGATTTACTGTCATAACTAGGCAATCTACCATATCATCGTGCCTTGCAGCAGGAAATTGTTGGCATTGCATTAGGAACTCTTCGTTCCAAGCACCCTTGAGTAGAGCAACTCTACCTGTTTCCAATGTTGGGCTTATGTCCTGCACTCTTGCCACCTTGTCTTTGGTAGGTGGTTTATCTTCTCTTACGTTAAGTCCTGTTTCTCTCATAAGGGTCTGCACAATGGATTTACCACTTGCTTTAGGCTCTACAAAGATTTTAGACTGCGTAGTGTAGCCATTCTTCTCTACGAACTTGACTATATGCTTAACTAGGTCGGGAAACTCCAACCTTACGTTCTGTACTGCTATTATTTGCCAAGTATTATCTTCAAACACATAGGCTAGTAGTGCTGAGGGGTCGTTTTTCTCACTTGCTGTATATGCAGGGTCTATTATAAAATTGACTACCCCTTCTTTTTGTATTTCTTCTATCTTAAACCACGATTTCTTAATCATCCCACTATTTGCAGGTGTTGGTCGCTGTTGTAGCTGTCCTGCATAGCCATAAGAGCCTAGTGCTGACTTATAATCATCTAACACCTCTTGTGAGAACCTATCTTTCCAAAACAGACCATCTTGATATTGGTCGGCTAGGTTTGATGGCTTTAGGTCGCTTGATAGTTCGGCAGGGATACATATATGCTGATGTTTGTCGGGTGAGTTAAACAGAAGGTAGCCACTTAGGTCATCTTCGTGTACTCTTTGCATAATTATTATCCTTACCCCCGTTGTTGGATTGTTAAGTCGTGAATACAATGTTGACTTATACCATTCGTTAGCATTTTCTCTTTCTATCTGCGAGGCTGCGTTCTTTGGTGAGGTAGGGTCATCGACAAGAATTATATCGCCACCTTGCCCTGTTACCGAACCTCCAACAGATGTTGCTCTCCTTACACCGAGATAATTGTTCTCGTATCGTGCTTTAAGGTTTTGGTCTTTCTTAATCTGAAAGCTACTACCCCAATGTTTCTGATACCATTCGCTACTGATAATATCCCTTGACTTTGTAGCGTGTTCTATACTAATCTCTGCTGAGTATGATGCTGTGATAAACCTCATCTTGGGATATACCGCCCAACACCAAGCAGGAAACAATACCGTAACGAGTAGTGACTTACTACTACGGAATGGTATGTTTATGATTATATCTTTATCCTTTGGCTTGTTATCTCTAATCCTTTCGGCTTCGGCTTGTAGTATATCGCAAAGATATTTATGGTGAAAGTTTACTGATATGGGAACAGAAGGTTCAGCTATCTCAAAGGCTCTGATGAAGAACTCATAAAACGATTTCTCGCAAATGGCTTTCTCCATTGCCTGAAGCAACTCCTTTTTCTGTTGTTTATCCATCTATCTCAACGTAGTCTGCTAAGTCATCATCGTCATCAGATTCTCTTTCGAGATTCTCCATCTTAGCTTTTAATTCATCTAGGCTAACATTGTCATCTAGCTTAATCTCTATCTTTCTGCTGTTCTCTGCTTTAATTTCTGTTGATTGCAATTTAGGCATTGCGTAGTTCAGCAGTTTAGCTATGGCATTGATATATGCTTCGGGGTTCTTGGCGGATAGCTTTTCTAGTGCATCCATAATATTCACTTCCTGCCCACTAAGAGCATTGGCTAATATCTCCCTCGTTATCTTTGTTGTCTTGGTGATGCTACCCTTTTTTCTACCCGTACCATTGTGATGCCCAAAGGTTCTCTTTGGCGTGTACTTGTCGGGGTTTGGTAACTTATCTTCTTCACTCATACTGCAAACATATTAAAAAAAACTAAACTAAACAAATAGCTTTATCCTTAGCTATAACCTTAGCTTTATCTTTAGCTTTATTATGTAGGCTACTTTGTACCCTTCACAAACCCTTTGGCAACCCTTGACTAACCCTTAGTTATAAAATACCCTTTTAAAATTTTTTATAATTTTTTTGTACCCCATTTTTGCCTTTTAATATAACTTTTTACCTTTTCCCCTTACTTTTGCGAAAGATTACGTTTTATTTTAACTAACTTGCGAAGGTTTCTATCAACGTTGATTAAACGTATCCCCTAAATAACATATTGATTAGATAATTACCACTAATTACTTACCACTAATAATACTATTTATAAAATTGGATTTCATTTCTTTATGGTGGTGTATATGGGCATAAGTAATAGGTATTTGTTTTTTTACGGACCTCAAAAATCACTATCCTATCAAATTACTGCATTTTTCAACACAATTTCATCAGTTTTATGAACAATTTCGAGGTTAAAATGTGGAATAAGTCGTGAAAATAGGCAATTTGCTGCCCTATTATAACAAATAAAACACAAAAAAAGGTCTAAGATTTGACTCCTAGACCATTAAAAAAGTGTTATAAATTGTATTAATTTACTATAAACTTGTGTTGTTTATTTTCGCTTAGTAGCTGTAAAACTATTTGAGAAACACATTTGTAAGAGTTTTCGCTCTCTTGCTTTTGTTTATAAATTAATATTGTATTGCTATCTATATACTTATAGCTAAAAAAGTTTTTTTCTTTCATCTTGTTTTTTGTTTGTTATAAATTGTATTATTTAAGCATCAGCAACCGCCAAAAATAGCGCAGATAATTACAATAATTAGCCAAAACGTGCTAATAGATGCGTCTTCTAATCGTTTATTATTTGCCATTGTCTAGTCGTTTATTAGTTCAATTATCTCTTCTTCTAGTTCGTCAACATCTATCATGTCAAGGTAGTTAAAAGTAACATCTGTCACGCCATTATAAAGCACCTGTAGAACGTCTAAGCCTTTATAATTTGTTTCACTCTCTTCGATATACTCGAAATGAATTAATAACGTATGCGTATCCCTTTCGAGTTCAATTGAATCCTTTAAATATTTATTATTTCTCATCTTGTTTTTATTTTAGTTTGTTTAAATTGTTTTGAGTTGCTAACCATATAACGGCCTGATATTCAAACCCTGTCAACCCTAGTTTATTAGCTTTTTTGATTGTAAGAGCTTTAATTTGCTTGTAAGCTAGTTTCCCAATCTGAGCGCTTCCGATGCTCTGAAAACGCTTTAAACACGCTCTAATGTGCCAAATATCAATAGTAACGGCTGAGGGGTCGAGGTGCGCAATATTCCTAACAAAATTATAAGTTTTGGGGCTGTCATCAGTGATAAATATATTACCCTTTGCTAATTCGAACGCCTTAAACTTATTTTTATGAAAGGTACACACTTTAATATCTTCTGGTTCTTTTCCTTCGCTTATTGCCTTGAATACTTTTTTTGCATCAATTAAATTTTGTGCCCACCTATTGCGAGGGCTAAGGGCTGAAACAACTGATGCAACTTGCAAAGGTGTTGTGTTATATTGCTTTGCCGTATCAACGCAAAATTGATTAGCTAATTTATACCAATTGCGCCCCTCTCTAATTTCTTCAGGTGTTGCAAGATTAAAAAAATGATCTAAATTTCTACTAATTTTTCTAAGTTCTAGTTTTGTTCTTTGTTTCATCTTAATATAAATTTAATATGTTAATTAATAGTACTATCAATATTATAATTTTCCATAGGTGAAAAATTAAATTGTCTAGTGTGAATTTTGTTTTCTGTTTCATCTGTTTTGGTTTGTGGGGGTCGGGTTCTGGGGAACCCTCACCCCGTGTTAATTAATATAATTGCGATTTTTCAATTTGCTGTTGCTCTCTTTTTGGTAACTCAGACATATAGTCTAGGTATTTATCAAATGAATTTTCACACTTTTTGTTTATTGCTTTCCATTCTTTCGATTCCCATTCTTCACATTCTAAATTATCAGAAATAAAATCTCTTTGCGTGTTGTACTCGTTATACTTAATTAACCAATTGACCGCTTTATTTACTAGGGTTTGATTCTTTGGTGTTATGCTTTTAATCTTCATCTGTTTTAGTTTGTGGGGGCTTTCGCCCCCTTGTTAATTTATTTATTTATTTCTTGTGTAAAAAATTGTATTTCAATTTTGCCGTTACTAAGATGGGCGCAAATCTTTTTTTCTTCATACATTTTTTTCAAAAATCCACTAGTCGCATTGATTAAGTAAATTTTTTCATTTAAAAAATCTACTTCAAATTTATTTAAATCATTTAAAGAATACTTTTTTACTAATTGTTCTAATCTGTCTAAACTTGTTTTAAAATTCTCCATAATTGTCTGATTATCAGTGTTTTACGTTATTTTGCGGGGGGGTTTGGCTCCCGCACTTGGTACAAATATACATATTATTTATTACATAGATTTTCGCTTACAAAAATTAATTTTAATATCCAAAGAAAAAATAATATATTTTTATAGGTTCTTATTTTTGTATATAGGTACGCGCGAATAAAAATATATTTGAATAAAACAAGTAAAAAAGAAAGTTTTTTTTAATTTAGAATGATTCTAAAAACAACCGTGATTTAGTTAGTGTACAAACGACACTAAGGGGGGTAGGGTAGGGGAGGGGTTCTCAAAAAAAAAAAAAAAATAAAAAAAATTCGGCAGACAAATGGCAGTTTCAGGGCAGTTTCAGGGCAGTTTCAGTATAAAAAATTAGCTCGGCAAATGGCAGTTTCAACAGGTAAAAAAAAGGGAAGCAGTTTCAATTAATTGTTAACTAACTGTAAACTGATTGTGTTTCATCATTAAACATTACAAGTCCTTTGTAAAGTGTTTCACAAGCGTTTACCCTAGCTTCTAGTGTTTCAATGCAGGTAGATGTTAATTCTTTACTATCTAAGTCCTCACAATATCCGACTAAATCCCAATAAATTTCATCGTGATACTGACTTGTATAATCTTCGATTAGGTCTTTCAACTCGCTATATCTATCAATAAGTTTACTTGCTTTTAAAATCATTTCTTTTTTCATATTGTTTTTTTTTACGCACTAACATAATATCTTTTACCTTTGGTTCTTAGCCAAAGTAATCTGTCTAGTGGCACACTTCTGTACGCACTCTTATTCATATCGTAAACAGTCATTAGGTTGTAGTCCTCTGCGTTATACTTAGCACCTTTGCCTGTAAGACCTTTGCTTACGTTAAACCTAGCCAACATAACACGCTTAGTGCCATCCTTCTTGATGAACTCAAGAGAGAACATTCTGTTGTCTTTTTGCATTTTAGTCAGTAGGTGCTTTGCTTCTTTTTTACTTATCATCTTAATGTAATTAAATTCGTTATCGTTTAGTTTGTTTATTAGTGGTGTATCGTAATACATTGCAAATATATATAATTTTTTTAATATAGAACCAAATAATTTAATTTATTTTACTTTGTATAAGTTTTACCCTTGATAATCATATTAATAATTGGCTGTGATACACCGTATTTTACCGCTAATTTCGTTTGACTTATGCCACCTGCACTATACTCCTTGCGTATTTGCTCTGCTTCTGCAAGGGTGAACTTACGCTTGGCATATCCACCACCTCTCCTGTCTTTTCTATCGTATATATTAACACTCATTATTTATTTATTAAGTTAATGTAATTTCAATTTTTATCTGTTCTCCATTGACTATGAGAAAATCTTCTTTTAAATTTATTTCAATATCTTCAACGAAGTAACCGCTATTTGATACACTCCAATCATTCGAGGTTGTACCGATAGCGGTATTTATATCCTTAATTGAAATTTGTGAAAATCTACCCTGTAGAGATATCTCTTTATCCCTCAGCGATATGCTATAAAATTTATCTACTAATTTAGTGGTAAATGCTTTATTTAATGCCTTAAAAATTGTTAATTTTGTTGTTGAATTGTCCATAAGTGTCTGATTATCAGTGTTTTACGTTATTTGGCGGGGGGGGTATCGTACTCAGGTATTATATAAATTTGTTCTTTTTCATCCCACACATAGTCTTCATTTTCTTCGTGCCATTCGTGATAACATCCATCACAGCAGAAAATCTCTCCTTGTACTTTTATTTCGTCATCACAGTATAAACAATTATCTTTCATTCTCTAATCTTTCTATCTCAAACTTGAGATGGTTAATAGTCTTTTTAATATCCTCGATATGTTTTGCCTTGTCATCCATACCCTGCTCTACCTTCTTACCTGCACGAAGAAGATATGTAACAGCAGTTCCGATGTTGTAGGATAAATTCCAATCCTCCACCACTTTACGAGCTTCATATCCATACACCGAGCCAATGTAGTAGCTTGGTATATTTCTTTCCTTAGCAGTTTCGTTGAAGATTCTGTCGTTTATCTTTTTTAATTCCTCAGCACTAGCGTGTTTAATATCCATATTCCTTGTGTATTCGTAGTAATATTTACTATGTTTCATAATTCGTTTTTAAAGTATTTATCTATCGTATCTTTTGTATGGTCGAAACCCTTACAACAGATAGCGTAATAACCCCTATTTAAAGCGTTCTGAATGAATAACTTTTGTTCCTTTGAGGGATAACACTTCTTGTCCTTTTTTAGCTCTATAAACAAGCCATTGTACTTCTCGTTTGGCTCGAATATAAGCAGGTCTGACACTCCCCTCAAATAGCCTGTACGCTTTGCCTTGAGCCTTTGTGAGTAGTGTCTTTGAAACTGACCACCCATTGTAGCAGTAAGTAGTGCATTTGGATATTGCATCCTTACATAATCTACGATAGCTATCTGCACTCGTTCTTCTGTTAACTTCGGTTGCTCTGCCATTCTCTATTTCTTTTAATCTTTTTTCGTAATCCGCACAGATGTCCTTCAGAATATCCATTCTAAACTCGATGTCTGCTATATCAGATTTCAAATCGTTAACTGCGAATATAAGATATAAAATAGAAATAAGCAAAAGTGTAATTAGTATCGTTTCCATATTAGTCGTGTATAAATTCTGATTCACATAGTTCCTCTAGGTCTAATCCATCTTCCGTTTGCAGTATCTCCTTTCTAGTCATATACCACTCCCATACAATACTTAGCACCTCGTTGTTGGTCAATTCTTTTTCTTCAATTAAATCTTCGTACATTATTTTAGTTTTTTTGCTTGATTAATAGTTTCTCCAATCATCTTCAGACCATCTCTATCCCTCTGATAATCAGTTAGTTGTCGTTGTTGCCTTTTGAGATTTGCTTTAGTCTTGTACTCCTTGAGCCATATATTCCAATTACGGACATTGACAAAGCCACCATTATCGGAATGCCTTATACCCTGCTCAAATGCAAACACCACCTCATCCATCTCCATTGATGGGTAGAATCTCGATAGGTCATCTACTAGCAGTTTTGACATCATCACAATCTGCTCTGTATCAGGCTTCTGCCCTAGCATCAGATAGCACTTACTCAATACATCTACGCAATCTACATTTAGCTGTTCTCTATCTTTAGAGAATCTATACCATATTTGTCTAGTCTTATCCATTACATTACAATATTATCTCTCGTTTGCATTCTTCTTTTATCAGCCTTTTCGTAGCATACGAAGCCTGTGTGCATATAATACAAATTGTAGTAGTTAATGTTTCTATGCTTTAGCGTTGCATTTTCTCTCATAGTCTTGAGATATTTCTTTATCCCTGCACTTGATGTGCTTCTATTCTTATTGTATTCTATCCAAAATTCTTTTGTGTAATTAGCCATTGTTGATTTGTTGTCTTGCTTGTTCCCAAGCGGTTAGTACTTGTTTAGGTTGTGATACTTTTTGTTGTTGGGTAGTATTCTTTTCCCAAGTTCTTACAGATGCCTTCCAATCCTTCATTGAGTTCTTACCTACCTTCCATCCATTCGAGGAATAGTAGTCGTAAAACTTCTCAGCATCTACATCATTATTCCTTTCATTGCAATAGTCAACTACTTCTTCGATTGTTGGTTTTGCAAACCTCTTAACCTTAGCTTTAGCTTTAACTATATCTTTATCCTTATCTTTATCTTTAAGGGTACTTTGTACCCCTTGTGAACCCTTCATATACCCTTCAAGATTATATTTGTCAAGTAGTGCAATTACTGACTTATGCACGTTAGATGTTGGATTTAGTTCACCATATTGGAACTCTATAAATTCAGGAATAAACCATTTATCGCCATTATCAAAGATAACTATCTTGTCTAGGAATGCCTGTGGTAGCATATCGTAGATTAATTCTTCGCCTACTCTAATGGAGGCTACCTCTATATCTACATCCCATATACCTGCGTGATTGCAGTCATCTAATATGTAGAACCATAGTAGCTTGTGCTGTGGCTTTAACTCCCTTAGAAAGCGTTTCTTCCACTTATCTGTATCTGTCATTCGTTTTGCCATAACTCTTAGTATAAGTTATCAGTTAATAATTCGTAAACTAAATCGGTATCTTCGTTTAGTTCATCTAACTCCTCATCAGATAAATCTCTCCCATCGTACTCTGCACTTGCAATGAAGGCATCGCAGTAATCGGGATAATCTCTGTGGTCTATTCCTTCAAAGGCTACATCTGTAAATAATTTGTATTTGAATTTGCTTGTCATAATGTTTTAGTTTAATTAATTCACAGCAAAGATAAGTAAACTTTTTTACATACAGCCAAACTTTTTTTAGTTTTTTTTATTTAAGTTTTACACCTAAATCTTAACTAACAATAATTCATATCATCAATCATCCTTAATTTTATCCCAAGTCAACATCATTACTAGAGATAGTAGAAGCACTCCCAATACTAAAAACACATTAATCATTGTCTTTATACTTTAGATATTCATAAATTCTAGCCTTACTAAGTTTCATTCTGTCGGCAATTTCAGCAACAGAGTGACCCTCGTTCTTTAAATGCTTACAATGTTCAGCAGTTGCAATGGTTTCTACCTTAACTAACTTTGTGTGTTCTTTTGTTTCACTATTCCAATTCATTAACTTACTGTTTTATGGTTGTCGTCTATATCTATTATTGAGTGTGTGTGCGGACATAGGTCTTTAATCTTGCGTATATTGGCTCTTATGTCCTTTCTAATGGCTTCAATCTCGGCTTTGGTGCTATCTGTGCCGAGAGAAGCGTTGAGGGCGGCATTAGCTTGTAATAGCTTATCCACCCTCGACACATATTTTCTCTTAGTATTCGATTTCACAATCAAATCTTCTTATCAGTTCCCTTACGTTAAAAGGGTAAGTCTGATTCTTCTTTAGGACTATCAGCTTTTTCTGTGTTTGCACCACCCACACTTACTGCCCAAGCTAATATGTTATTGTAATAGTTACCTTCATACAATCGACCTCTGATGTCAATCTTACAAGTGATGTCAGTTCCAATCTTGATAGCTCCTAGCTTATCAATGTTGTCCTTTACCACTTCCATCTTGATGGATTGAGGATACTCCCCTCCTGTATTGATTACAAATTCTCGTTTCTTAAAGCCACTCTTAAACTCTTTGGTTTCAAAGATTGCTTCTAGCGTTCCATTAATTTCCATTTTCTAATAAATTTAATTCGGTTTCTATTTGTTCTAGCCTATTGTCTAATAGACTTTTTTCTTTTTTTAAGAGGTCTAGCTCCTCTGATAGTGTTACTTCACTATTTTGTTCAAACACATAATCTCTTACCCTTATGTAGTTAGTCATTTCTTCTTTATCAAACTCCAAAAAGTTTTTCATCTGAGTAACGTGATGTATTACGGTAGCGTGATTCATACTAAACATCTTAGCAATACCCATATACGTTTCTCCGTAGTGCTTACGCAGGAAGTACAATACCATTCGCCTTGCACTTATTATCTCTCTCCTTCTGCTCAAGCTAAACAATTCCTTCTCCTTAACACCGTAGATAGAACATACCGCCTTCTTTAGTGCTTCCCTTCTCTCAATACTATTTAGCATAGTTTATCATATTTAAAAGTTCTACATCTCCAACCTCGTGGTCTTTAAACTCATCTGTCTTTGCTAGTAACTGCAAGTGCTTGAGCCTTAGCATTGTAGGATTTTCTATGTACTTGTTTACACTTGTACCTTTCAATCCTGTTACTTCACTAAACCTACGCTTAGTCATTCCTGTGATTCTTACGAATTTCTCAAACTCGTTATTTGCTATCTTTGTCATAATTATTTATATTCTACGATTTCTAATTCTATTCCAAACTCAACTCTGTAAGTTTCTTTGATTCTCTCATTATCTTCCTTCATATACATCTCAATAAAGGATTTTAATATACCTATTGGCTTTTTGCCATCAGAAAGTTTACCTATCTGATTTCTAGTTATAGAGAGTATTGCACCCTCCTTAGTCATTGCGTGTTTTCTTATTGCCATTTCTTAGACATTTTATCGAATTGTTCTCTTGGGTCTTTTGGTATGTAATCTATCTTTAGCTTATTGATTAACTCATAAGCCTCTTGATAGGTAAGATGTAGCAGACCGTTCTCTATATCTCTTATAGCATCCTGCTCGTATGGAACGCTTGTAAGCAAACCCTCAATAATAGCTATCTGACTATTACTGATAGGCTCACTTGCAAGTATTTCATCTATCCAATCAAGCATTAGTCTGCCATTTCATCTTGACCATACACACCTTGCTCATAAAATCCTGTAAGCATAAGCACTGCTCTTGACTTAGCACGTTTTTCCGCCATAGCCACAGGAAACTTACCTGCAAGACCCATAGTGTTTTCTTTAGAGCATTCGCCAAAAGATTCTACCCTGCGCTGATTCTCTGACATCTCTGCAACACATCTAAGAACAACCCACTCACGTTCCATAATAATTGGCTCGTAAGCAATCTTAATGCCTCTGTTGCTGATAATCTTATCAATACCTGTTCGTGTGATAATGACAAAGCCACGCTTATCTTTATACACATCTTCTTGTACTAGACCATTCTCTGTGAATAGTCTGCGTAAACTTTCTTTCTTAGTTTCTGTTTTAATATCTGACATAGTAATAATTTTAAATTGCGTTAATGTATTTTCTTAATTCCTTTAAGGTATCTAGGTCGCAAAGTCTTGCTGACACTCTACCGTTAGCCCACTCTTGTAGCTCTCTCATATCTTTGTTAGCGTAATCAACTTCTGACTTTTCATCATTAGCTAATAGCTTTTTAATAAGTTCAATCTTACTATCTAACAAATAAAGGACTTCGCCTTTCTTTACCATTCCTACTTTTAATTCTTGTGACATAATAGTTTTGTTTTAATTAATAACTTCGGCAAAGTTAGTAAATAAATTGAAACTACCAAAAATAATTTAAGTAAAATGTAAAAAAAATGTAGTTACTAGAGTGCGGATTATTCCTCTCCTAAGTGCATTGGATAGGTAATCGGTAGTGTTCCGTTGTCTAAAACAACACCACAAGCGATTATAGAACGCTTAGTAAAGTTCTTAGCATATGCGAGGGCATATTGATTTGTGTTGGTTACACCACAACCTACCTGCATAGCAAAGTGTCTAGCAGTCTTAGTGCAATGCCAAGATACAGAACACTCCGTATGGATATGACCCTGCACTACTGATTTACCCCAATTTACCATTCTGTTGTGAGCACCTCTTGCTCCGCTACTACCTGTTCCGTGTGTATAGATAACACCATCTTGCTCAAAGCTATCATCAAATGTCCAAGTAGGCACTTGTAAGGCTTCTGAGAGGTCTTTAAGCCATCTTTGTGATATTCCCATAGCTACCGCCTTACGAGAGATTATAGCATCGTGATTACCAATACAAACCCTTGCATTAGGGAACGCATCGTGCCAAACCTTTAGTTGGTTAATGGCTCTGTCTAGTTCTTCTCCTGCACCAAATCCATCAGGATGTGTTTCGTGAAAGCTAGAAAAATGTGAGTCAATTAAATCTCCTATGAAGATTACATCATTGCAGTTGTTCTTTTCATAAACCTCTAAGCAATGCTCTAGGTATGAGCCACCATCATTGCATTGTCCTTTGATAAATGGTGCGTGTAAATCTCCTACGATGAGTACGTTACGAGTTTCTTTCTCTCGCATCTTCTGTATGATGTCGTACTCTGATTCTGATAATCTAGGTCTGTATTGTTTCATTTGTAAATGTTTTTGCAATTATATAAAAAAAAACATATAAAAGCAAATGGAGTGCCGAAGCACCCCACTTGAAAACTAAAACAAAACTAATCACATCATACAAATGTATATGCAAATATAGCAAAAAGAAAGTAAGTTAAAAATTATTTCTTGATTTTCTCGTATGACCTTCCTCCAAAGTATGCTCCAAAGCAGGTAATGGCTAGTATTTGCCATAGGTCAATCCAAGAATCTTTGATGTCCATCTCTACATATCCGAAGTCAACGAG
>ENA-UZWT01001029-UZWT01001029.1-metagenome-genome-assembly--contig:-Day-1-50m-contig-1029_pt1 | contig 28074 bp, 16 predicted proteins | sample MGYA00260338_ERZ794898 | MGnify/ENA metagenome assembly ERZ794898 | reverse complement strand
GGGAGATCTAAATAATGTACGAGCAAACTTTATATAAAGTATTAGAAGACCACGTAAAGCCTAAAGTTCTTAAAAGAATGAATAGGTATAAAAAGTGGGAATATGGGTACAACGAGGAACACGACTTAATAGTCATAAGTAAAACTGGCGAAATAGGTGAGATATATGAGATACAAGATCTTGTGATAGCTTTGCCAAAAGAAAATGATGTTGTTACTTTTGAAGATAACAGATGGTCGCACACTGAATACCCAAAAGAGTTGAGTAAAATTAAATCTGTATTTGACTGGGAAGAATACCCGTTAGATTTTAAAGAAAAATGGTATGATTACATTGATAAAGAATTTACCAGGCGTGAAGAAGGTTTTTGGTTTATTAACAAAGACAAGCCTACTTATATTACTGGCACTAACTATATGTACTTGCAGTGGAGCAAGATTGACGTTGGGCAGCCAGACTTTAGGGAATCAAACAGATTATTCTACATATTCTGGGAAGCTTGCAAAGCAGACAAGCGTTCATATGGGATGTGCTACCTTAAGAACAGAAGATCCGGTTTTTCGTTCATGGCAAGCGGGGAGACCGTTAACCAAGCAACAATATCTACAGATGCACGCTTTGGTATACTCTCGAAATCTGGACCCGATGCAAAGAAAATGTTTACTGACAAAGTTGTACCAATATCAGTCAATTACCCCTTCTTTTTCAAGCCAATACAGGATGGAATGGATCGACCGAAGACAGAACTCGCTTATAGAGTTCCCGCGTCGAAGTTCACAAGACGGAAGCTCGACTCAAACGAGAAGCTACAAGAAATCACAGGGCTTGACACGACCATCGACTGGAAGAACACAGGGGACAACTCCTATGACGGGGAGAAACTAAAACTACTAGTACACGATGAAAGTGGAAAGTGGGAGAGACCAACCAATATATTAAATAACTGGAGGGTTACAAGAACTTGTTTAAGACTAGGTTCAAGAATTATAGGTAAGTGTATGATGGGATCAACATCAAACGCTTTAGATAAAGGAGGAGATAACTTTAAAAAACTTTACAATGATTCAGACGTTACACAAAGAAACGCCAATGGACAGACTCGCTCAGGACTCTATTCTTTGTTCATACCTATGGAATGGAACTACGAAGGCTACATTGATTCTTATGGCTTTCCTGTATTCAACACACCAAAAAAAGAAGTAGTAGGTCCTCTTGGAGACCCTATAACGCAAGGTGTAATAGAGTATTGGGATAATGAAGTAGAAGGATTAAAGCAAGATCAAGACGGTTTAAATGAATTTTACAGACAGTTTCCGCGTACAACAAAACACGCATTTAGAGATGAGTCTAAAGAATCTTTATTTAACTTAGCAAAAATATACGAGCAAATAGATTTTAATGAAGATCTTAAAAACTCAATAAACGTTACTCAAGGAAGCTTTCAATGGCAGAATGGAGAGAAAGATACAAAAGTTATATTTGTTCCAAACAAAAGCGGAAGATTCAGAGTCTCCTGGGTTCCACCTTTAAATCTACAAAATCGTGTGATAATAAAAGGTGGGCTCAAATATCCAGGTAATGAACACTGTGGAGCTTTTGGTTGTGATAGTTATGATATATCAGGTACTGTTGACAAGAGAGGATCAAATGGATCTTTACATGGACTTACTAAGTTTAGTATGGAGGACGTACCTCCAAATCATTTCTTTTTAGAATATATAGCTAGACCACAAACCGCTGAAATATTTTTTGAAGATGTTCTAATGGCTTGCGTGTTTTACGGGATGCCAATACTAGCAGAGAATAACAAACCTAGATTATTATACCATTTTAAAAGAAGAGGCTATAGACGCTTCTCTATAAACAGACCAGATAGAAAATATAACAAACTATCAGTAACAGAAAAAGAATTAGGTGGAATACCAAATTCAAGTGAAGATATAAAACAAGCACACGCTGCCGCGATTGAAACTTACATAGAATCATACGTTGGTTTAAAAGAAACTGGATATGGTGATATGTATTTTCAAAGAACATTAGAAGACTGGGCTAAGTTTAACATAAATAACAGAACAAAGCATGATGCTTCTATTAGTTCTGGTTTAGCTTTAATGGCTTGCAACAAACACAGATATGCTCCGTCTAACCCGGTTAGAAGAGAGGCTGTAAATTTAGGTATTAAAAAATATGACAATAAAGGTGTCACATCAAAAATTATAAGTTAAATGGGTATATACACTAACACTAATAGCGCTTTTCCAAGCCAAGTAGTAAGCGATGCTGAAAAAGCTAGCTGGGAATACGGAACTCAAGTTGCTCAAGCTATCGAGTATGAGTGGTTTGACCAAGGCAGAACTGGAGGTAATAGATACTTAACAAACTGGAATAATTTCCACTCGTTAAGACTATACGCTAGAGGTGAACAACCCGTGCAGAAATATAAAGATGAATTATCTATAAACGGTGATTTGTCTTATCTCAATTTAGACTGGAAACCTGTACCTATTTTATCTAAGTTCGTAGATATTGTAGTTAATGGTATATCGCAAAAGTCTTACGATATAAAAGCTTATTCTCAAGATCCTAGCTCAGTTAAAAGAAGAACTGAGTACGCTAGCAAGCTTCAAGAAGATATGGTTGCTAAAGAGTATTTAGACAACCTAAAGCAAACGCTAGGTATTGATTTACATCAATCACCAAGTGGAATCACAGTCCCAGAATCTAAAGAAGAGCTGGAATTGCACATGCAGCTTAGTTACAAGCAGTCAATTGAAATAGCAGAAGAAGAAGCTATATCAACTGTGTTTGCTCAAAATAAATACGATCTTGTAAGACGTAGGCTAAACATGGATCTTACAACTATAGGTATCGCAGCTGGTAAAACTAATTTTAATACAGCTGAAGGAATTACAGTTGATTACGTCGATCCAGCTTACATGGTTTACTCATACACAGAAGATCCAAACTTCGAAGATATATATTATGTAGGTGAAGTAAAGTCTATAACAATACCAGAGCTTAAAAAAGAGTTTCCTAATATATCACAAAAGGAGTTAGAGAGAATACAGAAAACACCTGGAAACAGGCAATATATAACTGGTTGGGGTAATTACGACGAAAACACTGTACAGGTTATGTACTTTGAATATAAGACTTATCACAATCAAGTTTTTAAAATAAAGCAAACAGATTCAGGATTATTAAAAGCTTTAGAAAAGCCAGATACGTTTGATCCGCCTGAAAATGATAACTTTGAAAGAGTATCTAGATCAATAGAGGTTTTATACACTGGAGCTAAAGTTTTAGGAACTAATACTATACTAGATTGGGGCTTAGCAGAGAACATGTCTAGACCGATGGCAGACACAACTAGAGTTGAAATGAATTACACGATATGTGCTCCTAGAATGTATAAGGGACGCATAGAGTCTGTTGTAAGTAAATGTATTGGATTTGCAGATATGATTCAGCTAACGCATCTTAAACTGCAACAGGTAATGTCTAGGATGGTACCAGACGGTGTTTACTTAGATATGGACGGTTTAGCTGAAGTAGATCTTGGTAATGGAACTAATTATAATCCTGCAGAGGCATTAAATATGTATTTCCAAACTGGTTCCATCGTAGGTAGATCAATGACGCAAGACGGTGATATGAATCCAGGTAAAGTGCCTATTCAAGAACTTAATAGCTCTAGCGGACTTGGTAAAATACAGGCGCTAATACAAACATATCAGTATTACTTACAAATGATACGCGATGTAACAGGATTAAACGAAGCGAGAGATGGAAGCACGCAAGATAAGAACTCATTAGTAGGTCTTCAAAAGATGGCAGCTAATGCATCCAATGTAGCAACTAGACATATCAAGCAAGCTAGTTTATATCTTACGCTAAAACTAGCAGAGAATGTATCTCTTAAAATAGCAGATGCTTTGTATTTTCCATTAACAGCTGAATCTCTCAAAAACTCTATATCAACTTTTAATGTTGAAACATTACAACAAGTCGTTGATCTAAACTTGTATGACTTTGGTATATTCTTAGAATTAGAACCAGATGACGAAGAGCAAGCTAAGTTAGAAGAAAATATACAGGTTGCGCTAGGCCAAGGAGGTATTGACTTAGAAGATGCTATTGATTTAAGACAAATTAAAAATCTTAAACTAGCTAATCAAATGCTTAAGGTAAAACGTAAGCAAAAAGGTATTCAAGATCAAGCTAATCAACAAGCTAATATACAAGCGCAAGCTGCTGCTCAAGCGGAAACCGCAGAGAAAACAGCTATGGCTGAAGTTCAAAAGCAAGAAGCTATATCAGGATCTAAAGTTCAGTACGAGCAAGCTAGATCTCAAATGGAAATAAACAAAATGCAAATAGCAGCTGATTTAGAAAAAATTAAAATGCAACAAAAGTTTGAATATGATATGCAGCTTAAACAAGTTGAAGTTCAGGCAATGCAGCAAAAAGAAGCAGCTATAGAAGATAGAAAAGATAAACGTAGCAAAATGGAAGCTACACAACAAAGTGAAATGATAAGCCAACGTCAAAACGATAGCTTACCTAAAGACTTTGAAAACGAACCCGATATGGGTATGCAAGCTTTCATGTAGAAAGTAACAATTATTTAATTATATTATATTATGTCAGAAGTAAAAACAAATGAACCTGTTAAACAGGAAGGTGAGTTTAAAATTAAAAAGAAAACTCCAAAAAAATTAACTAAAACAAGTGACGAGCCTGTAAAAGTTAATATTAAAGAACCTTTAATTAAACTAGAGCCAGAGATTAAGAGGGTGGTTATACCTAAAGAGCAAGAAGAGGTTGCGCAAATAGAAGAAGTAAAAGAAACTACTGTTGAAAAACCAATTATAGACATAGTCGAAGATGTTAAAGAGTTTACGCCAATCAAAGAAGTTGAAGCAGCTAAAGTAGAAGCTGAAGTTAAAGAAGCTTTAAGAGATGAGAAAGTGCTAGGTAAGCAATTACCTGAAAACATTGAAAAGCTCGTTAGCTTCATGGAGGACACTGGCGGAACAATTGAAGACTACACTAGACTTAATGCTGATTACTCTAGCATTAATGAAACAGTACTATTAAAAGAGTATTATAAAAAAAATAAACCTTATTTAGACGAGTCAGATGTTGAGCTTCTATTAGAAGACTTTTCTTACGACGAAGAACTAGACGAGGATATAGATATACGCAAAAAGAAACTTGCGTTCAAAGAAGAAGTTGCAAAAGCTAAAGGCTTTTTAGAGGAAACAAAGGTTAAGTATTACGATGAAATCAAGTTGAGATCAAACGTAAACCCTGATACTCAGAAAGCTACAGACTTTTTCAACCGCTACAATAAGCAGCAAGAAACAGCTAAGCAACAGCATGAGCAGTTCCAGGAAAGTACTAAACAACTTTTCAACGATAATTTCGAAGGTTTCGATATCAAAGTCGGTGATAAGAATTATAAGTACAATATTCAGAACCGTGATAAAGTTGCAGAAAACCAATCAAACATTAATAACCTTGTCGGGAAGTTCCTAGACTCAGATGGTAATGTTAGTGACACGAAAGGTTATCACAAAGCTATGTATGCTGCTGACAACGTGGATAAGATTGCTTCTCATTTTTATGAGCAAGGAAAAGCTGACGCTGTTAAAGACGTTATGAACAAATCAAAAAACTTAAGTGATACCAAAGCTAGGTCTCAACAAGGCGATGTGTTTGTTAATGGATTTAAAGTTAAAGCGATAAGTGGTCAAGACTCCTCAAGATTAAAAATAAAAACAAAAAAATTTAACTAAAAAAACAAACAATTATGAGTTTAACTCCTCAATTTGGGTCTATTGTCCCATCTCAATCACAACAGTTGTTGCAATCAAACTACCTTCAGTTTAACACTGGAACAGGTAATGATTTCGCACAACAATATTTACCAGAAATCTACGAACAAGAAGTAGAGCGTTACGGAAACCGTACGTTATCTGGATTTTTAAGAATGGTTGGCGCTGAAATGCCAATGACTTCAGATCAAGTAATTTGGTCAGAACAAAACAGATTACACATCTCTTATGATGGTGTAGGTCAAGCAGACACAGGAGCTGGAACTGAGTCTTTAATTACAATTAACCCTGCTGCTACAGCTGGTGTTTCTAACGTTATTTCTGTAAATGATACAGTTGTAGTTTTAGATCCTGTAACTGGTTTAGAAGCTAAAGGTATTGTAACAGCTTCAGTTGTTGGTGCAGCTGGAACTATTACTGTACAACCTTACAGCGATGAGTCTTTAACTACTCAAGGATTTTCCGCTGCTGGTTTAAAAGTATTCGTATATGGTTCTGATTATTCAAAAGGATCTAACATTGCTACTGGAGACAGAGTAAGTGTTGAGCCATCTTTTACACAGTACGCTAATTCACCAATTATCATCCGTAACCAATACACTGTATCTGGTTCTGATATGGCACAAATTGGATGGGTTGAAGTTGCGACTGAAGACGGAACATCTGGGTACTTATGGTATTTAAAAGCTGAATCTGAAACTCGTTTACGTTTTGAAGATTATTTAGAAATGTCAATGGTGGAAGGTGAATACAATCAAGTTGCTGCAACTGCTGGAACAAACCCTGGGACACAAGGTTTATTCGCTGCTATTCAAGATCGTGGTAATGTAGAAGTAGGATTTACTGCTGCTGCTGGACTTGACGAATTTGACGCTATACTTAAGAATTTAGATACTCAAGGAGCAATTGAAGAAAACATGTTATTCTTACAAAGACAAACATCTCTTGATTTTGATGATATGCTAGCTGCTATCTCTGGTGGATTTGCCGGTGGAACTGCTTTTGGTTTATTTGAAAATTCAGAAGAAATGGCTTTGAACTTAGGGTTTAGCGGATTCCGTAGAGGATCTTACGACTTCTATAAGACTGACTGGAAATACTTAAACGATGCTTCTACACGTGGTGGATTAGACGGTATTAGTTCTATTGAAGGTGTATTAGTACCTGCTGGAACTTCTACAGTTTACGATCAAATATTAGGAACTAACATTCGTCGACCATTCTTACACGTACGATACAGAGCTTCACAAGCTGACGATCGTCGTATGAAGTCTTGGTTAACTGGTTCTGCTGGAGGCGCTTATACTTCAACTCTTGATGCTATGGAAGTAAACTTCCTATCTGAAAGATGTTTAGTAACTCAAGCTGCTAACAACTTTGTACTTTTCAAAGGACTATAGTAACACAATAACAATCCCTGCCTTCGGGCGGGGGTTTTTTATATGACATTAGCCCATTACTAGTTATATACTATGGCTATTGTCACAATTTTAAACTATTTAATTATATTATATTATGGCTAAAAAAGCTACAGCAGAAACAATCGAGGTTGCACCTCAAGAGGTAGCAGTTAAAACTGCACCACAAAAACCCACAAAACCAACGTGGGAAATTAAAGATAGAGTTTACTATTTAAAAGGAAATAAAAGTCCTTTAACTTTAACCATACCTAGTAAACACACTAGAAAGCACTCTTTACTTTACTTTGACGAACAATCTGGAAGACAAAGGGAAATAAGATATGCAACAAATCAAGACTCTCCACTTGTAGATGAACAAAAAGGGGAATGTACTATGGGTCACATCAGATTTATGGATGGGGACTTAAAAGTACCAAAAACACAACAAAATTTACAAAAATTACTATCTTTGTATCACCCTTTAAAAGGTAAAATATACGAAGAGTTTAGTGCAACAGCAGTAGCAGAAGATCAATTAGATATTTTAGATCTTCAAATTGATGCTTTAAATGCGGCTAGATCAATGGATGTAGATCAAGCAGAAGCAATATTAAGAGTTGAAAAAGGATCTGCAGTAAACTCAATGAGTTCTAAAGAACTTAGAAGAGACTTACTTTTATTCGCTAAAAACAATCCAGCATTGTTTATAAACTTAGCTAATGATGAAAATGTTATGCTAAGAAACTTTGCTATCAGAGCTTCTGAAACTGGTATAATTAAGTTATCTCAAGACCAAAGAACCTTCACGTGGGGATCAAACGGTAGAAAATTAATGAATGTACCTTTTGATGAAAATCCTTTCTCAGCTTTCGCGGCTTTCTTAAAAACTGACGAAGGTGTTGAAATCTATAAGTCTATAGATAAAAAACTATAAAAACAAGTAATACTATGTAGTAGCTAGGTCACTTTAAAAGTGGCCTATTTGCTATAATTAATAACAATATTCCATGGCTATAAATGTAAACACTGTATATCAAACTGTTTTGTTGCTTCTTAATAAAGAACAAAGAGGTTATCTTACACCAGCTGAATTTAACAGTATTGCAACTCAAGTTCAATTAGATATATTTGAAAACTATTTTGAGGAATTAAACCAACAGCTTAGAGTACCTCAAGCAGACGTAGACTACTCTGACAGGATAATGAATTTAGATGAAAAAATATCTATATTTAAAGTCTTTGGAGATGCTAACTATCAAAACGGCATAGGTCAAGCTCGTGTACCTTTTGATGTAACAAACAACAACCGAGTTACAGTGACTATAATAAGTCCTTTTATAAATGTAGGAGATATTGTTCAAGGAGTTGGAATCCCATTGGGCACCACTGTAGTAAATATCGAGAATAGCAATGTAATATTAAGTGCGCCTGTTACTTTACTTCAAGGCACAATCTTAACATTTACTGGATCAACAAATATTAAATATTTTTCTCTTCCAAACCAATCTTCTTATGGGGATTATAACTCTATAGCTCCAGGTCCACAATTCCAAAATAACGTGCACAAATTAGGAACTGTTGTTTATACTAATGATTTTGGTGATGGCATCGAATTACAGAGGTTGACTAGACAAGATTTCTACAATATAGAAAGATCTAGTTTAACAAAAGCCTCAAAGCATTTTCCAACTTACTTATATGAAAATCAAAAACTATATGTCAACCCAAAATCTATAACAAGTAGTTTGTCAGTTGACTATATAAGAAAACCATCAAATCCCTACTGGGGTTTTGTATTAGGAGATCTTGGTCAATATACTTATGACGGCAATATATTTTTGACAAATCCCAACACAGGTGTTACGACAGGTTCTAATCAATTTGAATTACACGAATCAGAACAGGTTAATGTTATATTAAAAGTTCTTAAATACGCTGGATTAATAATAGAAGATTCATCAGTTATACAAGTTGCATCGCAAGAATTGCAAAAAAACGAATTAAACTCAAAAAGCTAACATATGCCATTTCCAGACGGAGGTTTAATAACCGAAACTAATCAACAATACTACGAAGGTGCTCAACCTTTCAAATCTGCCACAGGTTTAGCTGGCGAGTCTTTTCAGACATCATTCAATACTAACTTAGTATTTGGTAGTTGGGATGAAAACTCTGTAGAGTATTCCTTAAATAACTTTAAAATATATACTAGTTATACCGGACTGCAAGGTTCTTTTGCTGAATACTTATTACCCTTTACTGTTAAAGGTAATACTATAACTATAACTGGCGTTTTACCAGCTTTAACTTATATAGTTGTACAACTAAAAATATTAACAGGCGGTAAATACGGGCAAACAGAAGATCAAAAAGCATACGGCCAAGTTGTTGAAGATAATTACGGAGGTTATTCTTACGTAACTCTTAATGATGTAATAAATAATTTTTTAATAGCTTATGTTGGTGCTGGAAAATTAGTCACCAGTATTAAAAGAACTGATTTAATATTTCACGCTAAAAGAGGTTTACAAGAGTTTAGCTTTGACACTTTAAAAAGTATTAAAACATCTGAACTCACTATACCTCCTAGCTTGACTTTACCTCTTCCTCAAGATTACGTTAACTACGTTAGAACTTCTTGGATAGACAGGTTTGGAGTTAAGCATATTATATACCCTACGAATAATTTAACAGACAGTCCTTACTACACAAACATACAAGATTCTACTGGTATACCAACTCAAGATAATTTTGGTGACAATATAGAGGGTACGTCCATTATACAAGAACGTTGGCATAGTGCTGGAGACGCAGAGCTAAATAACTACTTAGCAACTAATCCAGACACTTTAGGTTTCGAGATTGATGGTAACGGTTCTTTAATACAGCGAAGTATAGGTCAACAATATGGCTTAGATACTCAGTATGCACAAGTTAATGGTTACTTTAATCTTAACGAGAGAGAAGGTAAAATGTCTTTTTCAAGCGGATTAGTTGATAACTTAATATTGTTAGAATACATATCAGACGGTTTAGCATACGACTTGGACTCTAGGGTACCTAAGATGGCTGAGGATGCATTGTATGCATATATATTACATGCTATAATATCTACTAGAATAAATCAACCAGAATACGTAGTTCAAAGACTTAAGAAAGAAAAGTCTGCTAAACTAAGAAACGCTAAGATTCGTTTATCAAATATAAAACTTGATGAGATTACTCAAGTGATGAGAGGTAAGTCTAAATGGATTAAACACTAAAATCAAATGCCAGAAGTTAAAAACGCTTTTATAAAGTCCAAAATGAATAAAGACCTAGACGCAAGGTTATTGCCGTCTGGAGAATATAGAAATGCTATGAACGCCCAAATAAGTAAATCTGAAGGATCAGATGTTGGGACTTTACAAAACATACTTGGAAACACAGAAATAACTGATTTTGCTAGTTTAACAGGTATCTCTGGGTTGAAGACTATAGGTCATTTAGTTGATGACTCTACTAGCACTATATATTTATTCTTAACAAATTATACAGATGAAAGCGACGTTGGTTTTAGCTACAACAAAGATGCTAAAAACTTCATTGTTTCTTATGACACGCTTCGTAAGGTGTCTTCCATATTAGTTTCAGGAGCTTTTTTAAATTTTTCTACAACAAATCCTATATTTGGCGTTAATATATTAGAGAGCTTGCTTTTTTGGACAGACAACAGAAATCAACCTAGAAAAATAAACGTAAACTCAGCCACGAGTAATGGTTCTTATTATTTTAATGAAGATCAAATATCAGTAGCTAAATACAACCCATTTAAAGCAATGGAGCTTTGGAGGCAAAGATCAGAAACTGAAACCGCACCTGGCCAATATGAAACTACTATGTATGACGTTATTAATAAGTTCTATCCAAACGGAGGTACGGCTTTAACTGATGGAGCTGTGGTTGCTACGGCAACATTTCCAATAGATACCATTGTTAACGATATATTAGCTGGTTCTTTAGTTACTGGAGAAGGGGTGGTTGCTGGTACAACTGTTGTTGGTTATTCTAGTCCAAATATAGAACTAAGTGTTGCTCAAACCTTAGATAACGCTACTGAGTTAGTTTTTAACGCAAATCCATATTATGAATCTGACTTTAATGGTGATTCAGATTACTTAAAAGATAAATTTGTTAGGTTTGCTTATAGATTTCAATTTGACGACGGCGAATACTCTATATTCTCGCCATTTACTCAACCAGCGTTTATACCAAAACAAGATGGTTATTTTATGTATAAACAGCAAGATTCACCACCTTTAGACGTTGAAGATGAAAATGATGCTTTTAGAAGTACCGTAGTTCAATTCATGGAAAACAAAGTAAACAAGGTTCTGCTAAATATACCTTTGCCTTTTACTAAAACCAGTATAGGCGTATCTCCAGGAAATCCATTAAGAGTCACAAATATTGATATTCTTTACAAAGAGTCTGATGCTTTAGCTGTTAAAGTATTGGATTCCGTAAGTATAAACACTGTTGGTGAAAACGTAGACGGTGGAGATGATGAAAACTATGTATACAATTATCAGTCTAAAAAACCTTACAAAACACTTCCATCTAATGATTTAATTAGAGTTTACGATAAAATTCCCGTTAGAGCCTTTAGTCAAGAGGTGGTTAGTAACAGAGTTGTTTATGGTAATTTTCAAGACAAGCACACGCCGCCAAAAGACATAGACTACAACTTATTGATATCACCAAAAGAAGAATTTGATTTAAACATAAACACTGCAGATGTTGATGGACCTGTTGTGGGCTCATCTCAGTTTGAGGTAGATAATATAAACAGCTCTATAATTGTAGGTTTTAAAGTTACAGGCGTAGGTGTTGCTGAAGATACCGTCGTAGTATCTATAGAAAACACTACTCTTATAGTGAATAAAAACCAAACCCTAGCTAATGACACGGTTTTAACGTTTACACCTGTTGGAGATGATATAAACAACACTAGTATTATTGAATACCCTAATCATTCACTTAAAGAAAATAGAAATTACCAAGTTGGAATAATTTTAGCTGATAGATTTGGAAGACAATCTACAGTTATTTTATCTTCAACTTTGAATAGTATAGCTAGAGGGAATTTAAGATTTGTTGGTTCAACTATATACTCTCCTTATAGAGATGAAGATGACGATAACTCTTCAACTTGGCCAGGTGATTCATTAAAGGTTTTATTTAATAGCATTATAGGACCATCTACAGCTAATTATAATACTTTAGAACCCGGTATATATAACGGTGATTCAACTGACCCAAGTTATAACCCGTTAGGTTGGTATAGTTACAAAATCGTAGTTAAACAAACTGAACAAGATTATTACAATGTTTATTTGCCAGGTGTTATGGCTAGTTACCCTAATGACACCACATTAGAATTAGGTAAAACTTCGTTTTCAGTACTAATAAACGATAACATAAATAAGGTTCCTAGAGATTTAACTGAGGTTGGTCCTCAGCAAAAACAATTTAGAAGTAGCGTTAGATTATTTGGTCGGGTAGAGAATACTTTGAGTGGTGGTAATTCTTTAAAGAATACACAATATTACCCAGGAAGAACTTCAAGCGTTGTTAGTACTATAGCAGATAATGATGATTTATTTAATGGTGACAATTCGACATACTATGTGCCTAGCTCAGAGTTTTATCAAATAGAATCTGATCCTTTAATTGGAAAAATATCCACAAACAAACAATTCGGTGTCATTGCTCAAATACGACAAGGTTCAGTTAATGTAACAACAGACGACTCTCCTACTGTTAATATAGATAATTTATTAGGAGTTCCAGTAATTGGAGATTTGATAACAGGATATGGCGTAACGCCAGGTGCATCTGTTACAGACTTCGTGGATCCGTTGTTAACAATGAGCTCTAACCAAACCTTACTAGATGACACTGTGTTAACTTTTACGCCACAATTTGGCAGCGACAGTATACAGCATTTAGCCGTGTTTGAGACGGAGCCAGTGGTTTCTTTGTTGGATATATTTTGGGAGTCTTCAACTTCTGGTCTTGTATCAAACTTAAATAGCTTTATAGAAAATGAAGTTGGTGGATCAAGCGCTTTTGGTAATTGGGACACTGGTGATTTCTGTGAAGACACTGTTATAGGATCATCCATAACAAACAGCTCTTTTTACCCAGTAGACAGCTTTGGTATTCAAATACCAGCAGCAAATATATCAAACCTTACTATAACTGAAATACTAGACAATCAAGTTCCATCTGTGAACGTATACCAAGCTCCTAATCCAGCTTTTACTCTAGTAGATAATCTAGACGGTACGTATGATATAACGACGAACCAAGTGTTTGTAAGAGGTGTTAATGCTAATCAAGATAGATCTTTTACTTTTTATTTTGAGCTAACAACAAACGATGGTGCTGGCTCTGAAATAACAAGTTATTTTACTGAAACAGCTAGCGTTTGCAACAAAGATCCATTGTTTGGTGGGAGTGATTCTGGTGGATATAGCGGTGTTGGTGATTGCCCTCCAGATTTTATACAGATTTCTCCAGAAGAAACTGAATCAATATACACTTTTTACGGAAGAAATGGGTCTTTAGATAACGCTACTCAAGCAGCTAATGGAGGTGTTTATGAAAGTGTTAACTTTGAACTTGTTAGCGTATTAAACTCTTTAGATCCAAATACTGAAATAATTAACGCTTTTGAGCTTAGCCCTGTAATTCCTTGGAATTCTACCAATCTAGAACCTCCAAAAGTAGATATTTTTAAGCTTTCAAGTTTTCAAATAGCAGGTAGTTATATATTAACAATAAGAGTTATAGACGCTGATGGAGCAGAGGCGTTCTGTACTTTTGGAATAGAAATACTTAACCAAGGATGTACATGTAAGGAGTTTAGTGCATATGGGTCTCAACAACAGCCTTATACTAAGTGTGACGGAAGTCCAGGAACAGTGTATTTCAGCAATTCCCAAAGCGATACTAATTTAAAAAAGTATAGATGTGCAAGAACGAGTGCAGCTGGAACCACCTGCGACGCTGCAACATGTATTTAGTAATATAATTTAAAAATAAGTGATAATCATAATATGGCAGCAGTAGTAGAAGTTAAATATTTCAACACGTTTTTATTAAAGAAAACAGTTTCAGCCGCAAACAACCCTATTTGGGACGGTTCACGTGGTATACCTCAAGCTATTGGAGGCTATAAAAGGGAGGGTGTCGTGAGCGACAACTACAACTGGACAATAGAGGAATCTAGAATCAGAGGAGGATATAACAATACAAACGTAGATTACGGTGTTAAAGCATACTTAGTGGAAGATGAACCAAATGGTTCTCTTAGAATAAACTCTCTTATATACTCTGGTATATTTAACTCAAGGACTGGTATAAATAACACAAATGTTTTTTCAGTTGGAGAAGAAATAACTAAAAGCGCAGATCCAGCAAATGGATCTATACAAAAACTATATGCTGAAGACACAAATCTAAATATATTTCAAGAAAGTAAAATAAGTAGAGCATTAATAGATAAAGATGCTATATACTCCGCTGAAGGCGGCGGAGCAATTACTAATTCTAATTTAGTTATTGGTACTATACAACCTTACGCTGGTGAATTTGGCATAAGCACAGATCCAGGTAGTTTTGCTGTTTATGGTTATAAAAAATACTTTACAGATAAACACAACAACGTCGTGCTTAGATTAGATCAAAGCGGAATATTTCCTATTTCTCAATACGGAATGTTAGATTACTTTAGAGATGAGCTAGAAGGCATTGACCCTCAGTTTGGAGTTAGTGGTAAAATAATTGGTGGATGGGATATACACAATAAACAATATTTACTGTCTACGCAAGCAGGTGGAACCGAGGCTTACAAAACTTTATCATTTGACGAACAAGTTTTAGGTTGGCCTAGTTTTTACAGTTTTAAACCAGAGCAGATATTTAGTGTTAGAAACAATCTGTACACTGTGAAAGACGCTAAGGTGTATGAGCATTACGCTGAGAGTAATATATCGGGCCAACAACTCAGCGTTAATAGAGGTACTTTTTACGGTGAGTTCACAGCAACTTCTATTCAATTTGTTTTTAATCCACAAGTTAGTAGTTCTAAAAACTTTAAAACAATAGCTTACGAAGGTGACAATGGTTGGCAAGTTAACAGTTTTATTTCAGACGGATCAGGTCAAGACTTCTATGTTTCAGGAACTACAGGTTCTTGGCAGTTACCCGCTTTCGATACGGCTCTTGGAATATACAGCTTTACACAAGGCGCTTACGATAACTATGGAAACTCTTACCCAGCTACTTTAATAGGTAATATAAATTACGCTGGTTTTGCTAGAAAAGAAAATAAATATGTAGCTAATTTAGTTAATAATACCGCGGCTTATCAACAGGAGGTTATACACGGTCAACAAATAAGTGGTATTAAAGGTCATTTTGCTACTGTAACTATAAGTACAGATTCAGTTACAAATAAAGGAGCAGCTAAAGAGTTGTTTGCTGTATCTTCTAATTACACTTTTAACAGTGGATATTAATAATAAATATAAAAACACAAAGATATGCCAATAGGAGCAGGAGCAATAATAGGAGGAGTCGCCTCAATAGCCGGCGGACTTTTCGGGAGCAGTTCAGCTAAGAGAGCGGCAAGGGCAGCAGCTAGAGAAAAAAGGCGTTTACAGCAAAAGCTTAATAACTTAGAAAAGAATAGACAAGAGGTTATAAACCCATATGAAGGCGTTAAAAGCTTAAGTAGTATGATTAGTAATCCTTTTGCAAATTTAAGCGTAGCTACTCAAGCAGCTGAGATGAAGATTGAAGAAGCTGACATATCTTTAGCTAATACACTAGACACAGTTAGAGCAACCGGAGGTTCTGGAAGCGCTACAGCATTAGCTCAAGCAGCTTTACAATCTAAGAAAGGTGTTACAGCTAGTATAGAAGCTCAAGAAAAATCTAACGAAGACAAGAGAGCTCAAGGCGAGCAAGATGTTCAACGTCGTAAAATGGCAGAAGAACAAAGAATGCAACAAGCTGATGTAGCTGGTAAACAATTTGTTTTTAACACCACAGAAAATAGAGAGGTTGCAGCTATGGACAGAGTAGCGTCGCAACTAGGAATGAGTGCTCAAGCGGAAGCCCAAGCAAAAGCGGATCAAACTGGTGCCATAACAGGTATGTTTGGATCACTAGCGTCTATCGGCGGTAGTTTAATAAAGTAGTGATTAAAAAATAAGAAATGGAAAACAACTTAAATCAAAACCTTTTTTTACAGCAGTTTAATAAAAGTGATGCTATAGCTTATAGTCAAAGTTTTACATCAAGCACTAGCGATTATAACTTTCAGCTTTTAGACAACGCTTATAGAAATACTGGTAGAATTTACGCTAAACTAAAGTTAGCTATAGACTCTAATAGATGTCAAGATGAAACTTGTGCTCTTGAATTAGCTGAGATCAAGCATCTACAGGAAGCACCACAAGCTTCTTTGGATTTCTTATCTTCACTTTTAGCTGAGTTAAGTGTAACTGACGACTCAAATTTTGATCCTAACAACAACTTTAAATACACTGCTGCGAATAGCGTAATGACAGCTAAACCAGGTTTCTCTAAGTCTGACGGTTATAACGTATATTTAGACTTACTACCAAACGGAGCTCAGCAAATTGCTTTCATAGGACCTGCTTTTGAAGAGCCGTTGGTTATAAATAGTACAGCTTTAAACGCTTTAAACGAATCTAACACTTCTTTAGTAGTGCAAACGCCAGACGTGTCTAAAGACATGTTGAGACTTCTAACTGAAGTCGGTATATTCTCACCTGATATGGTTAGTGAAGACGGACAACTTTCAGCCGGAGCTAAAATAACTGAAGAGTATGTAATTATGAATCCTGATGGAACTCCTGATTATGCGATCATAGATGTAGGTGGTGGTAAGGGTAGAAATACACTTAAATACGACATCGATAAAATAGATAAAAAAGCATCTCCGTTTATAAACGCTGAGGTTGCTGGTTTAATGAGCTCTGAGCAAGACGCGGTTGCAGCTTGGAACGTTTATATATCTAAAGGCACAAGTGCTGAAGAGGACGATCAGATGGCTCAGAACGCTAACGCTGGTGAGGAAAGCTGGAGCTATGAAGAAGACTTACCGTTAGATCAAGATAAGAAAGTTTTATTTGAAAAGAAATATAAAGAATACTTTATGAATAATTATCTGAAACAATTTATTACGAACCAATTTCCTACGGTTCAGGCAGACGCTGCGGTGTTTGATTTAGCAGAGGCTAAGCAAGCTAAGGCTCAAAAGTTTATTGACGATAATAACCTATAAATTTAATTAAATGACATTACTAGAATACGTACAGTCACTTCAAGATCAAGGAGCAACAGATATAGCGGCTAAAGCTAAAAAGTGGAAGGAAGAGAATGAATACAAAGCTCCAGAAGTAAGTGATGAAGCAAAGATAAACCCTGCTGCGACCCAAATGGGTGCAGTTGTAGCAGGGAAAAAAATGAAAGCGTCCAACGAAACGTTTTCAGATGCAATATTTGGAGATGGAAAGTCTCAATATCAAGAAGGTGATTTTAGTAAAGGTTATAAAGATGCATTTGGTGAGTCTATAGAGGATTCTAACAAACGTCAAAAAAATATAGAAGATTACGAGGCTGAAATTGATAAATTAAGCAAAGTCTCTAGCCAGGGAATAACGCACTCTGCTAATGAATATGATTACAAGTGGGACATAAGTGATGAAGGTGTTTTAGAGTATTATACAAAGCCTACTGGATCTGAAGATTGGATAGATCTTGTTGCTAACTCTGGTTCAGACGATGGATCTGTAGCTTTAGCGTCGGTTCAAGTTGAGCTTGGACATAGAGACGACTATACTGTAGACGAGCTGCTTAAGATGCAAACAAAACAAGAAGTTTCTAGTCAAGATTTTGATCCTAACAGAGAAGGAACTCAATCTTTTGACGACATGTTGATTTTTAATTATGCCGAGCAAGAAATGCTTAGTAACATGGATATTCAAGAAAGAGAGGTTTACATAGCAGAGTCTAAAGTTAGGTTAGATCAATTAAAGTTTGAAGAAGCTCTGAAAGATCCAGCTAATAAAAAGCTGCTTGAGGACTTAAGGTCGAAAAGAGGTAATTATGAGGTAGAAAAAGCTGAAATACAGGAAAAAATAAATTCTCTACCTTCTGGAGAAGTGTCTAAGCTCGAAGAATATGAGCAAGAGTTAGTAGATCTTGAAGAGAGGTTTAGTGATGCTGCTATACTTAGAGATAATTCTATAAGATCTATACTAGACAAAAGACTTAAGGAAGTGCAACCTGAAATACAAATGAAAGCTTACGAATCTTCTATTGTTGTAGAACAAGAAGAGCCTTCGCTTTTAAACCTAGCTGGTAGCGTGATAAAAGGTGCTGTTGGACCTAGTGGTTTAGGTAATTTGGTGTCTAAAATAGCAGGAGGTATTGCGGATCCAGAAGACGAAGCTGTAATAATGCAACAAAAGTTCTATGAAGAAGCTAAAGCTAAATACGCTAAGCAAAACAAAGTGGATGTTAGCGAAGTAACTAACGAACAAGTTAGAGGGTTAGTAGAACAGAAATACGTAGAGTACTATACTCAAAAAGAAACTGAAAGACAATACGAAGATCTGTCAAAAGAAGGTACTCCAATATTTTATGGAATAAAAAACCTTCAAGATATTTTTGGAGATACTGACAAAGAAAAACGAGCAGAATTAACTGCTGTAGCCGAAAGGTTAGATGTAAAAAAAGATTTACTAAAGGTTAACTTAGCTAATAAAAAGCTTGGTTTTAATGCTTTGGAATCTCTCGGAATTACAACACAGACTTACAAGAGTGAAAAAGAAGCTGAAGATGCTAGAGAAAAGTTAAGGCTTATAGGTATCGATAACAAGGCTAATTATAATATAATAAGCAACACGTATGACGGGTTGAGCAATAAAGTTAAATCAGCTGCCGATGCTGAACTGTTCGCTGATTTGTACTCTAGAAACTACGGTATTGTAACTGAATTTGCAGGTAAAACTATTGGTTCTGGTTTAGAATTACTTGTTAATGGCACAGCAGAGGCGTTAACAAGATACGGTGTTACGGATCTTGCTGTTAGCTTGGGTAATCCATTTCTAGCAATACCTAACTTAAAAGCTAAACTAAGCGGCGGAAAGACGTTTGGTAGAGTCGGTGTTGACAAGTTCACGGGTTCAGTTGACGAACTTATTGATGGAATAAACGATCAAATAGCTATGCCTAAAAGCTTTGATGATTTAGAAGGTGCTCGCGATTGGGCTGGGTATTTAGCTGGATCATTTGGACAGCAAGTTCCTATATACGTGGCTTTAGCTACCACAGGAGGTGCTGGATTAGGTCTCATTGGGCTAGCATCAGCTGGTAGTAAGTTTAGAGAAATGCAAAAAGAAATAGACTTTTTTGGCGCAGACTACAGCTTGTTCCAGATGTACGGGGCAGCTACTTTAACAGGAGCTTCTGCCGTAGCTACAGAGTATGTTACGCAAGGTATGCTTGGTAGATTAAAAAACTCGTTTAAATATAGTGCTGATTTCAAAGTTGGTTGGCGTGAGGGTCTTAAAAATATGGGTTCTAGCATAAAGAGATGGGGTATTGACATGGGTGAGGAAGTTCCAAGTGAAATACTAGACACTATAGTTGGAAACGTTTCAGATAGATACATATTAGGTAAAAAAGATGTTAACATTTTTGACGGTATTAAAGAAACCGCATTTAGCACATTATGGACTGCTGGTATAATGATGAGAGCTCCTCTCATTGGCCACCAATTAGCTGCTCCGTTTAGAACCAAGCTATCCATGCAGATTATAGGTGAAAACACTTTGAAGATAAAAGATTTGTCAGAGTCTTTAAAAAACCCAGACATAAGCGTAGACGCAGCTAAAAGCATTCAATCAGAAATAAACACTCTTATTGAAGCTAATATGAAGGCTTTAAAGACTGACGTAGCTAGAATAGATAAATTAAATGACGCAGAAAAAAGTTTACTATTAACTAACAAAGCTAAAGAATACGACTTAATTAGGTCTATAGAAAAAACAGCTAACGATAAAACTATAGACGAAAAAACCAGAAAGATATTAATAGAAGGCTTTACAGATACTCTTTCGGAATTAAAAAACAATTCAGCTAAAGTATTAGCGCCTTATATATTAGAAGAAAATAAAGAGAAAAATCTACCTACAATAGAGAAGAGTATTGAGAACGTTCAAAAAGTAACTCAAGAAACTTTAGGTGAAGATCTAAACGTTGTAGATGATATGCAGAAATTTACTGAAGAAACTGGACAACCCGCGTTTGTAGACGCTTTTGTTGATCCTAACACTCAGAAAATATATATTAATAAAGAATGGGCGGCAACTGTAGGTGCTGTGACTGCTGCTGAACATGAGCTCTTACATAAAATTCAAAAGTCTTTATTTGACACAAACCCTGCTAAAGCTGTTGAAATAGTAAAAGAGTTTAAAAACACTTTAAGCAGCAAGGAATTAGCCTTAGTGGAAGAAAGGATTGATGCTAACTATAAGTACCAACTTACTGATGATGGAAAGTTCAAGTTAGACGATCAAGGCAAAAAGATTGAGAATAAATTTGAGGACTACGCTGAAGAATATTTTAACGTCTTTTCAGATCTTGTAGGTAAGGAAAAAATAGGTTTCACGGATAATTTAGGTGAGAACTTGCTTAGATTTTTGAATAAAGTTAAAAATACAATATTTCCACCTTCAGCTGGTTTTACAAACCTAGAATTTAAAAGCGGTAGAGATGCGTATAACTTTATAAAAGATTACAATAAAAACATAAAGAAAGGTAAAATTTCTGAAAGAGCTTCAGAGTTACTTAAAAAAGGCACAAAAACAACTAGCAAAGATTCAAAGCCGTCTATTACTAAAAAAGGTGCAGAATATGTCGGGCTTGTAAAAGAAGGAATTCTTACCAATGAAGACTTAGTTGATATTATAAACTCGCCATCTACAAAACCAGTAGACAAGTTTGGCGCTATAGACGCTATAGTTGAAAGCAATTGGCCCGTTATAAGTAACGCTATAAAATTCAACCCAACAGGTAGTATACCAATTGAAGCTGTGAAGACAGCGGTTACCGAGCAACTTCAAGGCATATTCCCTGGTAGAAAAAAAGAACTACTTAAAGACTTTGACGCAAGTAGAAATAATAAGGTTACTACTGTTTTAGGTCCAAAGTTTCTTGGCATGAGACAAGCTGAGATACTTGAAAGAGCAAAACAAATAGGTGGAACAACTAGCGAAGGAACTAGCACTGACTCTGCGCAGGCAAAACAAATAGTTGACACTTCAACAACAAAATCAAAGCCTGCTGTTAAAGATAGTAAAATTGCTAAAAAACCTACTGAAACAACTGAATTCTCTAGCGCTTTATTAGAAAACGTAAGCTTTGAAACAAAAGAAGAATTAGAAGCTGCTATATCTAAAGCTATTGAAGACGCTTTTAAGGGTAAGCTAATAACAAGGTTTGGAGAAACTAGAGATATACCTAAAGAACTAGCAGATATTTATGGTGAGTTATTTGGTATAAACCCACAAACTATAACTGATAAAACTAGAAACTATCAAAACTATGATGCAGCGGGTTTAACAACAGCTAAGCAGTTTTTACTTAAAAACGCTACGCAAGACTTTTCTCGTCTACCAAAAACTAAAGATGGTTTTGGCAAGGGTACTTTTTTACCTAGAAACGTAATGAAAGCTCTCTATACTGACGGTGTTTTAACAGGTGGATTAAAAGACTACATAGAGCTTTTAAGGCAGAAACCAGTAAAACCTATATATAGAGACGCTTTAGGTCAAACAATAAGAGGTTTGTTAAACTTGCATATCAGAAACCGTATGTTTGAGACTTTAGTACCTACTACACCTCAGAGACTACAAGGAGGCGCTAAGTTTAGTGTTACCTCTACAGGCGTTAATACTGTTAAGAATTTTTCAGAAAAACAAGCGACCGAAGCGTTGTTTTTTAGAGGTAAGAATCAAGAGCTTACAATGGAGAAAGTCCAAGACCTTGTATCTGGTAAAAATTGGTCTGAACTTACAAGGAAAGAACAAGTGGGTCAAGTTCTTGAAGCTGTAAAGGTTTTAAACAAAGAGCTAGGTTTTAATATAGCAACCTCTGTAAACTTAATTGAAAGAGGAGATCCAAACAAAGCTGGAAGCAAAAAACAGTTGTACGTAACAAATTTAGCTGCAACTTTAAACAATAAAAACATATCAGCTCAGCGTAAAGCGGAAATTAAAAAACAAGTTGAAAACGGCGAATTAATAGACCTCAGTGCTATAAAAGACGAAAGTAAACAGTCTTTGACAAACAGTGACGCAGCAAGAACACAAACAACGCCAACTGGAAAAAACAAAACTAAAGAGCAAAGTATTAAATCTAGAGTTGATACTAATTTATCAAATATAAAAAATATCACTAAAGCCAAAGAAGATGTTTTTTTAAATCTATTAAAGGTTATCAATAAAAACCCTAGTCTTTTAGGTGCCATTAATTCTTTACTATACAAAGTGAATAATAACGCTGGTGCTTTTAGAAATCTTGGTACGTTAATAGGTATGATACAGCAAAAAGGTTATAATCAAAACATTACCGTCGGAGAACATGTTCTTCAATATAATGAAATGGTTAACTTAATAGAGGTTGCTGGAATAACTATGGATCCTGCGTTGTTTGAAGGTATGTCTAAGTGGTTGGCAGAGTCTTATGTTCAAGTGCAAAGTACTAATAACACAAAAGCAGGTGGTAAAAAAATAGGCAGCAGATCTGGATCCGGAATTGCTATACAAGAAAACAACTACCCTGCTGGTTCTAAAAACTTATTTACTAACAAAAATGACTTAGCGGCCTGGAACGCTAAAGTTAGTATGTTACCTGATTTGCTGCAACAAATAGCGGAAGCTAGAAATGGGGAGAGAGCTTGGAAAGACGTTGGAAGCCCTTTGTCTAAATATTTTAGCTCATATGGATACTATAACGCAAATACTTTTAAAATAGGTGATGCTAATGGTAACTTAGTGCCAATAGCTGATATTTGGGGCGCTAAGGTTCCTACAAAATATCAAAGCACAGATTCAAATGGAAATGCTAATTTTCCTGATGTAGTAAAAAAACAAGCTGAAATATTAAGTCAAACTCTTCTTAATCAAATAACAATTGCTGAAGGTCAAAAACAAGTAGATGCTTTTGTTTCAACTCTTGCACAAGGAAAACAAGATGCTTCAAAACTTAGTAGTAGTTTAATTCCTGAAGTTATAAAGTACGATAGACCTATAACTGTACAGACGGCTATAAACGCTTTAGAAAAAACTGATAAAGCTTTAGAACTTGCTAGAAAATTAGACCAACCTGTTAAGAAAATTAGAGTATTTGATTTTGATGATACATTAGCTAGAACTAAAAGCAATGTGTTATATACAATGCCTGATGGAACTACTGGAGCTATCGATGCTGCTACATTTGCTAAAGAAGCAGGTAACATGGAAGCTGAAGGAGCTCAATGGGATTTCTCTGAGTTTAGTAAAGTAATGCAAGGAAGCAAAGGACCACTATTAGATGTAGCTAAAATCATAGCAGACAAACGTGGAACTAAAGATGTATTTGTTTTAACGGCAAGACCTGCAGATGCAGCTGGACCAATCAAAGAATTCTTAGCTAGTATGGGATTAGATATTCCACTTGCTAACATAACTGGTTTAGGTGATGGAACTCCACAGGCTAAAGCTGGGTGGATTATGGGTAAAGCAGCTGAAGGTTATAACGACTTTTACTTCGCTGACGATCACACAGGAAACGTTAAAGCGGTTAAGGATGTGTTAAGTCAGATCGATGTTAAATCAAAAGTTCAATTAGCTAAATTTAGTAAGACATCTACTTTTGACACTATCGTTAACGATATGATCGAGGATTCGTCTGGTATTGAATCCTACAAAAAGTATTCTGCTGCAAGAGCTAAAACAGTTGGTGCTAGCAAAGGTAAGTATAATTTCCTTATTCCAGCTTCTGCTGAAGATTTTACAGGTTTACTATATAAGATGATAGGCAAAGGCAAGAAAGGAGATGCTCAAATGGCTTTCCTAAAAACAAACTTGCTTGATACTTACAATAGAGCTGAGTCTGCAGTTACGCAAGCTAAGGTATCTGCTGCAAATGATTTTGTAGCTTTAAAAACAAAACTAAAAACACTACCTAAGACTTTAAGTAAAGAAACTGGTATTGGTAAATTCACTTACTCTCATGCAGTACGTGTCGCCGCTTGGACTAAGCAAGGTATGGATATACCAGGTTTATCTAAAAGAGATGTCAAGGAGTTAGTTGACTTTGTAAACAAAGACGCTAAGCTAAGAGTATTCACTGACGAGCTTATTAAAATACAAAAAGGCAAAGAATATCCAAAGCCTGGCAAAGACTGGTTAGGTGGAAATATCACAACAGATATTATCGGTGGTATTAACAAAGTTAATAGAGCTGAATATCAGCAAGAGTGGAGAGAGAACATTGACATTATATTCTCTGAGGATAATATGAACAAGATGGAAGCTGCATATGGATCTAGATGGCGTGAAGCTATGGAAGATTCTATACGTAGAATGAAATCTGGTAGCAATAGACCTATCGGAGGTAACAGAGTAACAGAAGGATTACTTAACTGGTTAAACAACTCTGTAGGTGCTGTAATGTTCTTAAATACAAGATCTGCATTGTTACAGACTATATCTGCGGTAAATTTTATAAACTTGAGTGATAATAATATAGTGAAAGCTGGATTAGCGTTTGCTAATCAGAAACAGTTTTGGGGTGATTTTATGACACTTATGAATTCAGATTACCTAGTAGAACGTAGAAACGGTCTTAAGATTAACGTAAGTGAGTCCGAGATTGCTGATGCTGTTAGAGAATCTAAAAATAAGCCTAAAGCAGCTATAGCCTTCTTGCTTAGCAAAGGTTTTGTGATGACTAGATTTGCGGATAGTTTTGCTATTGCATCTGGTGGTTCTACTTTTTATAGAAATAGAGTTAACAAGTATGTTAAAGAAGGTATAGAGCAGAGCGTTGCTGAAAATCAAGCGTTTGCAGATTTTAAAGCTATAGCGGAAGAAAGTCAACAGTCTAGTTCACCTAGTAAGATTAGCCAACAACAAGCATCAGCTGCTGGTCGTGTAATACTTGCTTGGGCAAATACGCCGATGCAATATGCTCGTATACAAAAACGTGCAGCTCAAGATCTTATAAATGGTCGTGGAGACTGGAGAACTAACGTGTCTAAAATAGTTTATTACGGTGCAATTCAGAATTTAATATTTAACTCGCTGCAAAGCGCTGCGTTCGCTTTAGGATTTGGAGATGACGAAGAAGAAACTGATGAGGCTAAGTCTAAAAAGAAAGAAGAAAAAGCCTACAAGATTTTAAATGGAATGATCGATTCTCAGTTAAGAGGTTTAGGTGTATTTGGAACTGCAAGTGTAGCTCTTAAAAATACCTTAATGACTCTTTACAAAGAACATAATAAAAAAGGTTCTAAATACGAAAACGCTGTAGAAGACTTATTAAGTTTTTCACCACCACTTGGATCTAAGATAGGTAAAATAACCGGAGGTCTTAGAAGTGCTAGTTGGAATAAAAAGGATATGAAAGAAAAAGGTTTTAGCTTAGATAACCCAGCTTATATAGCAGGTGCACAAGTTGTGACTGGTCTTACAAATGTTCCTTTTGATAGAGTTATGAAGAAGATTAACAATATAAGAGGTATTGTTAACGAAAGATCTGCTCTATGGCAGAAAGTAGCTTTAGGTCTTGGCTGGTCAACTTGGGATGTTGGTCTTGGGTATTACGGAGGTTTTGACAAAGAAAAACCATTAACACCTAAGCAACAGTTAAAGCTAGAAGTTGATACGATGAAGAAAGATACTAGCAAGAAAGAGCAAGTTGAAACACTACTAGATTTTGGTTTAACTAAAAAGCAAATTAGAGAGCTTAAAAACGAAAATAATAGAGTTAAAAAAATATTAGAATTACAAAAAAAAGATAAAAAATAATGGCAAAAATAGATCCAAAAACTGCTAAAAAAATGTACAGCGCCACCAACCAAGCTTCTAAAGATAAAATAGCTAAAGAGCTATATGGTGAGTTTGGTTTTGACACTCTTAAGTACGAAGAGCAAGAGCGAGTATATAAAAACAATCCTGGATTACAAAGAGGTGAAGGAGATAAATCCACGGATTTTAAGGGACCTTTGGATATGTTAAAACCTAAATCTCCTTTTCAATTTAAAGGAGCAAATTCATCGAACTCAAAATGTTGGCCTGGTTACAAAAAGGTAGGAACTAAACCTTCACCTAGCGGAACCGGAGAAACTGTTAACGACTGCAAAAAAAAATAAACTATGAGTCTATCAGACATTAAATTATACGCTATGAACGCTGGAGCATTAGGCGTAACAACATTCACACATATAGAAGCACCGCTAAAAATATTTTTACTAATAGTAACTATAGGTTATACTATATCTAAGTGGATTGAATTAAAAAAAGATAAATAATGGGTATATATAATGACATGATGTTCCCGACCTCTCCTTTGAATAGAGAAAAACCACACACAGCGGGAATGAGCGCGGCTGAAAGAGCTGCTTACAATAAGAAGACAGGTGGAAACCTAAAAGCCCCACAACCAGAAGGTGGATCACGTAAGAAATCTTACTGCGCTAGATCTGCAGGTATTAAGAAATGTAAAGATCCAGACAAAAATGGAGACTGTCCAAACGACATCGCTAGAAGAAAGTGGAAATGTTAATAAAAAATAAATAAATATAAAAAATGAATACACCTTTTAACAAAAGTTTCTGTGGTAAATCTCCACTAAACGAATTAACAGCTAAGCAGGAAGCTAATCTACCTGAAGCTTTAAAGACAGCTATTGAAGCTAAGTCTCCAACAAATTATGGATCTCCATTAGAGCAAAATTCTTTTGGCAAATCTAAACCATCTATAGTAAACGAGAGATCACAAGCTAATAAGTATTTTGATTCAATTACTAAGTTACCGGGTATGAAAGAAGATTACGGTAAGCACGTAAAAAGAAAAACAGAAGGATATTTTGACGATGAGGATGGGCAGTTTATTTCTCCACAACCAGGTAAAATTTTATCACCACAAAGACATGCTGTTAGTGTAGAGATTGGAAAAGGTGGTAAGTCTGGAGTTGCAGGTTTAAAGGCCATTCAAAGCGATGAATACAAAAATGATTATAAAGGTTTTGTAAAATCTCCTTTAGATCAAAAAAAAGAAGTTAAAAAAGAACTACCACAGAAAACTAAAGATAGCTTGCAAAATAAAGCTAGAAAGATAGGTAAAGGTTTTTATAGTAAAAAACACAAAGTATACGTAGATGGCGAGGATGGCGTTTTAGGTCAAACACCATTAAAACCTGATAACTACGAAAAGCTCTAACAATTGAGAGATATTGACAAGATCATAGTTCATTGTACAGCTACGCCTGAAGGTAGNNGACGTTAGACGATGGCATTTAGATCGAGGTTGGTCTGATATCGGATATCATTTTTTAATATATCTAGATGGCTCTCTGCACGAGGGAAGACCTGTTGAAAAGCAAGGGGCTCATTGCAAAGGTCACAATAAAGGATCTATTGGAATAGCTTATGTGGGAGGAATTGATAAGGTTAATTTTAAACCTAAAGATACTAGAACTGA
>ENA-UZWT01004481-UZWT01004481.1-metagenome-genome-assembly--contig:-Day-1-50m-contig-4481_pt1 | contig 28182 bp, 14 predicted proteins | sample MGYA00260338_ERZ794898 | MGnify/ENA metagenome assembly ERZ794898 | reverse complement strand
TCAAAGTCTGGTCCAGATGCGAAAAAGATGTTTACTGATAAAGTTGTACCCATCTCAGTTAATTATCCCTTCTTCTTCAAACCGATCCAGGACGGTATGGACAGGCCGAAGACAGAACTTGCGTACAGAGTTCCCGCGTCCAAATTTACCAGAAAAAAGCTTGATACCAATGAAAAGCTACAAGAGATCACCGGGCTCGATACCACGATCGACTGGAAGAACACCGGGGACAACTCGTACGACGGTGAAAAATTAAAACTATTAGTCCACGATGAAAGTGGTAAATGGGAAAGACCTACAAACATATTAAATAACTGGAGGGTTACAAAAACTTGTTTGAGATTAGGTTCTAGAGTTATAGGTAAGTGTATGATGGGAAGTACATCAAACGCTTTAGATAAGGGTGGTGAGAATTTTAAAAAGTTATATTATGATTCTGATGCAACAAAAAGAAACCGCAACGGTCAGACTAGCTCGGGACTATATAGTTTGTTCATTCCTATGGAGTGGAACTACGAAGGATTCATTGATTCTTATGGATTACCTGTATTCGATACACCCGAGGAAAACGTTTTAGATCCTTTAGGTGAAGTCATAAATCAAGGAGTTATAGAACATTGGCAAAATGAAGTTGATGGCTTGAAAGATGATCAAGATGGATTAAACGAATATTATAGGCAGTTTCCACGTACAGAGGAGCACGCTTTTAGAGACGAGGCTAAAGAGTCTTTATTTAATTTAACTAAAATATATCAACAGATAGATTACAACGCTGATCTACATAATACCTCTACTGTAACAACAGGTAGTTTTATGTGGGAGAATGGAGTAAAAGATACTAGGGTATTATTCTACCCAAACAAAGATGGAAGATTTAGAATATCATGGGTTCCACAAGTTGATCTACAGAATAGAGTAATAGTGAAAAACGGTATTAAGTACCCTGGTAATGAACACTGCGGAGCTTTTGGTTGTGATAGTTATGATATATCAGGTACTGTTGACAAAAGAGGATCTAACGGATCTCTACATGGTTTAACAAAGTTTTCTATGGAAAACGTACCGCCTAATTTATTTTTTTTAGAATATATAGCTAGACCTCAGACTGCTGAGATATTTTTCGAAGACGTGTTAATGGCGTGTATATTTTATGGTATGCCTATATTAGCAGAGAATAACAAACCTAGATTACTGTATCATTTCAAAAGAAGAGGTTATAGAGGTTTTTCAATGAATAGGCCAGATAAGGTATATAACAAATTATCCGTAACTGAAAGAGAGATTGGTGGAGTACCTAACTCTAGCGAAGATATGAAACAGTCACACGCGGCAGCCATAGAAACATACATAGAGGAAAACGTAGGTAACACACCTAATGGTTATGGTAATATGTATTTCCAAAGAACGTTAGAAGACTGGGCTAAATTCAATATAAACAATAGAACAAAGCACGATGCTTCTATAAGTTCAGGCTTAGCTATAATGGCTTGTAATAAAAATAGATATACACCTGTAGCAAGAAGAGAACGTAAAAGTATAGATTTAGGTATAAAACGATACAATAACAAAGGAACATCGTCAAAAATTATAAGATAAATGAAAGTATACACCAATGGTAATAGCTCTTTCCCTAGCCAAGTAGTTAGCGATGAAGTCAAAGCAAGCTTAGATTACGGTATTCAAGTAGCTAGAGCTATTGAGGGAGAGTGGTTTCAAGAAGGTCGTTCTGGTAACAGATACGCTCAGAGCTATAGCAACTACCACCAACTCAGATTGTATGCTAGAGGTGAACAATCTATAGCAAAGTACAAAGATGAGTTGTCGATAAACGGGGATTTGTCTTATTTAAATTTAGACTGGAAACCAGTACCTGTTATACCTAAGTTTGTAGATATTGTTGTTAATGGAATGTCTAACAAGGAGTACGATATAGTTGCTTACGCACAAGATCCTGAAAGTCAAAAGAAAAGAACAGACCACGCTAATGAAATAGCTGCAGATATGGTCGCTCAAGATTTAATACAGCAAGCTAAAGAAAACACTGGAGTAGATTTCTCAAGATCTAAACTAAATAAAGATGAACTTCCCTCTAACCTTGAAGAGCTAGAATTACACATGCAGCTCTCTTATAAACAAGGGGTTGAGGTTGCTGAAGAAGAAGTTATAAATAATACTTTAGCTAGAAACAAATATAATCTGACTAGACGTAGATTAAACTACGATTTAACGGTTTTAGGTATAGCTGCTGTTAAAACAGGTTTTAATCCTTCAAATGGAGTAACTATAGATTACGTTGATCCAGCTTACATGGTTTACTCGTATACTGAAGATCCTAACTTTGAAGACATATACTATGTTGGTGAAGTAAAGTCTATAACTATATCTGAATTAAAAAAGCAGTTTCCACACATAACTGAAGAAGAGTTAGATTCTATACAGAAAATGCCTGGTAATTCTCAATACATAACAGGTTGGGGTAATTACGACTCAAACACTGTGCAAGTAATGTATTTTGAGTACAAGACGTATATGAACCAAGTATTTAAAATAAAAACCACAGATAACGGTTTAGAAAAAGCTATAGAAAAAACAGATAGTTTTAATCCACCATCTAATGACAACTTTGAAAGAGTAAGTAGAAGTATAGAGGTTTTATATACTGGAGCTAAAGTTTTAGGTAATAATCATATGTTAGAATGGAAACTAGCAGAGAATATGTCTAGACCTTACGCTGATACCACAAAGGTAGAGATGAATTACTCTATATGTGCTCCTAGAGTGTATAAGGGAAGAATAGAGTCTATAGTAAGTAGAATAACTGGATTTGCTGATATGATTCAGCTAACTCATTTGAAACTACAACAAGTTATGTCTAGAATAGTACCAGACGGTGTGTTCTTAGATATGGATGGTTTAGCGGAGGTTGATCTAGGTAACGGTACAACATATAATCCGGCTGAAGCTTTGAATATGTACTTTCAAACAGGTAGTGTTGTTGGTAGATCTCTCACTCAGGACGGATCTTTAAATGCTGGTAAAATACCTATCCAGGAATTAGCATCATCTTCAGGGCAATCTAAAATACAAAGTTTAATAGGTACTTATCAATATTACCTACAAATGATAAGAGATGTTACTGGTTTAAACGAAGCAAGAGATGCTTCTACTCCAGACAAAGATTCATTATTAGGTCTACAGAAAATGGCTGTCAATGCTTCTAACACTGCGACTAGACACTTAATGCAGGCTCAATTGTTTTTAACTTTGAGGGTTTGTGAGAATATATCTTTAAAAATTGCAGATTCCTTATCATATCCATTAACAGCTAATTCTTTAAAACAGAGTATATCTAATTACAATTTCCAAACACTTAAAGAAATTGAAAACTTAAATCTACATGACTTTGGTATATACTTAGAACTAGAGCCTGATGAAGAGGAGAAAGCAAAATTAGAACAAAACTTACAGATAGCATTACAAACTCAAAGCGTAGATCTTGACGATGTTATAGATATAAGACAGGTTAGAAATTTAAAAATGGCTAACCAGTTATTAAAACTTAAAAAGAAAAAGCGTCATCAATTAAAGATGGCTGAACAACAAGCTAACATTCAAGCTCAAGCGCAAGCAAATGCTCAAGCAGCAGAGAAAGCTGCAATGGCTGAGGTGCAAAAACAACAAGCACTAACTCAGGAAAAGGTAAGTATAGAGCAAGCTAAATCACAGTTTGAAATACAAAGAATGCAAACTGAGGCTCAAATAAAAAAAGAGCTTATGGCTGAAGAATTTAATTATCAATCTCAGTTAGCTAGAATAAAATTAGACGCTGAAAAAAATAAAGACGCTGAGGTAGAAGATCGTAAAGACGAGAGAACAAGAATACAAGCTACACAGCAATCAAAAATGATAGCTCAAAGACAAAACGATGAGCTACCTAAAGATTTTGAATCATCAAGTTTTGATGACTTAAATGGTTTTGGGTTGTAGTAAGTAGCTTTAAATAAAAGCAAATTTTCAATTATTTAATTATATTATATTATGTCACAAGAAAAACAAGAGGGAGATTTCTCCTTAAAAGGTAAAAAAACTAAACCTAAAAATCTAGGTAAAACACAAGATGGACCTATAAAAGTAGATCTTTCTAAAAGTGATGAAGAGCAAGATGTTACTAAAGTAGTTATTGAAAGCGAAGACACTAAGGTAGAAGAAGCTGCACAAGAAGTCGCTAATGAAGAAGATGTACAGGATCAAGACGTAACACAGGAAGACACACCTATAATACAAGAGGTTACTGATGAAGAAGTTCAAGATGAAGTAGAGGTTTTAGAAGAGCAGTTAGAACAAGCTGTAGTAGAACAAAGTGTTGGAATTGATTTACCAGAAAACATTGAGAAGTTAGTTTCTTTTATGAAAGAGACTGGTGGAACAATTAACGACTACGTTAGATTAAACGCTGACTACTCTGGTGTTGATAACGATACACTGCTTAGAGAGTATTACAAAAAAACAAAGCCTTACTTAGATAGTGAGGATTTAAGTCTCTTAATCGAAGATTTTTCATATGATGAAGATATAGACGAAGAAAGAGATATACGCAAGAAGAAACTTGCATTTAAAGAAGAAGTTGCAAAAGCCAAAAGCTTTTTAGAGGAAACAAAGAGTAAGTACTACGACGAGATCAAGTTGAGACCGGGCGTAACTCAAGAACAACAAAAAGCAGTGGACTTTTTCAATAGATATAACGAAGAGCAAGGCAAAGCTGAGCAACAACACGAGTTATTCAAAAACCAAACTAAAAAATTATTCTCACAAGATTTCAAAGGTTTTGATTTCAATTTGGGAGATAAAAAGTTCAGGTATGGTGTAAAGGATCCTAGTAAAGTTGCAGAAACCCAGTCAAACATTAGCAACATCGTAGGGAAGTTCCTTAACAAAGATGGTAGTGTTAAAGACCCAGCGGGTTATCACAAGGCGATGTACGCTGCTGCTAACGTCGATACTATTGCTAATCATTTTTACGAACAAGGAAAAGCTGATGCTGTCAAACAAGTTATAGACAGTTCAAAAAATCCAAGTCAAGCTTTAAGGCAGTCGCCTCAAACAGGGTTTAAAGATGGTATCAAGGTAAAGGTGTTAAACGAAGGTGCTTTAAGTTCATCGAAATTAAAAATAAAAAAAATAAAAATTTAACATTTAAAATTATTTAAAATGGCATTAAACAATGCATTCGGTTCAATTAAGCCGAGTCAAAAACAACAATTATTGTCTGACAACTATTTAAGTTTTACAGACGGAACAGGAAACGATTTTGCACAACAATATCTACCTGAAATTTATGAACAAGAAGTAGAGCGTTACGGAAACAGAACATTATCTGGATTCTTACGTATGGTAGGTGCTGAAATGCCTATGAGCTCTGATCAAGTAGTATGGTCTGAACAAAACAGATTGCACATTGCTTACAATGACGTAACTGTCGCGAGTGCAACTACTTTAACTTTTGCTACTGGAGGAACAACTGAAGTAAACAATGTTATCTCTAAAAACGATACTATTGTGGTTATGAACCCAGCTAACGGATTAGAAGTAACTGCTTTAGTAACTGACAGCGTTGACACATCCGCTATACTAGCCACTCTTACAGTTGCTACTTATACTGGAGCTGATCTTGACGCTACTTTTAATGTTGCTGATACTGGACTTAAGATCTTTGTATATGGATCTGAGTACAAAAAAGGAACTGGAGATGCTGACATTAAATCAATAACTCCTTCTTTCACACAATTCTCTAACTCACCTATTATCATTAAAGACAAATACGCTATCTCTGGATCTGACGCTGCTCAGATTGGATGGGTTGAAGTTGCTACTGAAGATGGAACTGGAGGATATTTATGGTACTTAAAAGCTGAGTCTGAAACTAGATTACGTTTTGAAGATTACTTAGAGATGTCTGTAGTTGAAGGAACTAAAGCTGCTCCTGGATCTGGTGTCGCTGCTATCGGTGGAGATGTTAAGTACAAAGGAACTGAAGGTTTATTCGCTGCTGTAAAATCAAGAGGTAACATCTTTTCTGGATTTGCACCTAACCCTGGAGTATTGACAGACTTTGATGAGATCTTGAAAAACTTAGATACTCAAGGAGCAATTGAAGAAAACATGTTATTTGTTAATCGTCAACTTTCTTTAACTATCGACAATATGTTAGGCGGAATATCTGCTGGACCAGACGGTGGTGTTGCTTATGGATTATTTGAGAACTCAGAAGATATGGCATTAAACTTAGGTTTCTCAGGATTTAGAAGAGGTTCTTACGACTTCTACAAAACTGACTGGAAATACTTAAACGATGCGTCTACAAGAGGAGCTGTTGCTGAATCAGGTATCGAGGGTATCTTAGTGCCAGCTGGAACTTCTACTGTTTATGATCAAATTTTAGGAACTAACATCAGAAGACCATTCTTACACGTACGTTATAGAGCATCTCAAAGTGATGACAGACGTATGAAGTCTTGGTTAACTGGATCTGTTGGTGGAGCTTACACTTCTGATCTTGATGCAATGGAAGTACACTTCTTATCTGAAAGATGTTTATGTGTACAAGCAGCAAACAACTTCGTATTGTTTACTGACTAATACAAGAGTAAATTACTGTAATTTTTACCCTCGTTTTATCAACGGGGGTAATTATTACCTTTATTAACATTTTTATTATATTATATTATGGCAAATCAAGCTAAAAAAGCAGTAGTAAAAGCAGAGGTTGCACCTCAGCCTATAAAAACAAAACAAGCACCCGCTGAACCAAAATGGGAGATTAAAGATAGAACTTATATTTTAAAAGGTTCATATACTCCATTAACAGCTACTCTACCATCAAGACATTCTGGTAGATTTCCTTTGTTGTGGTTCGATGAAAAAACCGGGGAGCAAAAAGAATTAAGATACGCAACCAATCAAAATTCACCACTCGTAGAAAAACAAAAAGGTGAATCAACACTTGGTCATGTGATATTTAAAAACGGTACTTTATTTGTACCTAAACAAAAACAAAATTTACAGAAACTACTATCTATTTATCACCCTTCTTTAAATGTCAAGTATTACGAGTTTAATAAAGTGGAAAAAGCTACTGATGACTTGGTTTATTTAGAAATGGAAATAGAAGCTCTAAACGCAGCTAAGTCTATGGAAATTGACCAGGCAGAAGCTATATTAAGAGTAGAAGTAGGATCTGAAGTATCAAAAATGACTAGTAGAGAGATAAAAAGAGATCTTCTTATGTTCGCTAAGAACAATCCAGATTTATTTATTGATCTAGCTAATGATGAAAACGTACAACTAAGAAACTTTGCTATTAAAGCAACAGAAGCAGCTATAATAAAATTATCAGCAGATCAAAGAACTTTTGTTTGGGGATCTAACGGCAAGAAGCTTATGACTGTTCCTTTTGACGAGCATCCATACTCAGCTATGGCAGCTTTCTTCAAGACAGATGAAGGTTTGGAAATTTTCAAATCTATAGAGAAAAAGTTTCTATAACATGTAATACTAATATATAGAAGATCGCTTCGGCGGTCTTCTCTGTATTATAATAAAAAAACTAACAAATGGCAATAAGTGTAGACACGGTTTATAAAACAGTCTTATTAATATTAAACAAAGAGCAACGAGGCTACATGACGCCTGATGAGTTCAATAAGACAGCTACTCAAGTTCAGCTTGAAACTTTTGAAAATTATTTCGAAAGTTTAAACCAACAACTTAGAGTGCCAGACAACGATAGCGAATACGCTGATCGTATAAAAAATATTGATGAAAAAATAGCTATATTTAAAAAATACGCACCAGTTACTTATTCATCTGATCACTTTACGCTACCAGCAGACCTATATAGATTAGGTACTGTTATCTATAAAGATGAAATAGAAGCTCAGCTAGTTCAAAGAAATGATCTTCTATATATCAATCAATCACCTCTAACAAAACCCACTGAGCAATACCCGTTATACTTATACGAAGATAATAAGCTTTACTTAAAGCCTAATGATATAAATACTAATATCAGTGTGTCTTATGTTAAGAAGCCAGCTGACGTTATTTGGAATTTTGAAATTCCAGCAGGTCAAAACTATTATCAATACATAGCTAATGGTTCTCAAGATTTTGAGCTAGACGTATCAGAACAACCTGAAGTTATTATAAAAATACTATTATACGCTGGTGTCGTGGTCAAGGATTACAACTTAGTAAATCTCACCTCACAGCAAGTTCAAGCAGAACAAATAAATCAAAAAAGCTAATAAAATATGTCTATACCCAACGGAGGTTTAATAACCGAAAATAATCGTCAGTACTATGCAGGAGCGCAGAGCTTTTTGTCTACTGCTAACCAGACAGTGTTTGGGCCAACGACATTTGATACAGATTTAATTCTTGGTGGTTCTAGCCCTGCGGATCCTGGTTACGCTACAAATAATTTCAAACTATATACAGCTGCTCCTGGACAACAAGTTTATACAGAGTACACTAGTAGCTATACTATAGTTGATAATAAAATAACATTTGCCACGGGTTTAGCATTGAATACAGCTGTAGCTGTTCAATTGAAATCACAGACTGGTGGTGAATACGGTAATAGAGATGCTTACGGTAATACTGTTGAGGAAAACTGGGGATCTTACTCGTACACTAAACTAAATGATGTAGTAAGTAATTTTATGGTTGCTTACGTTGGAGCTGGTAAGATAGTATCTGATGTAAAAAGAACAGATGTTGTATTCTTTGCTAAGAGAGCAATGCAGGAGTTTAGCTATGACACATTGAAAAGTGTTAAGTCACAAGAACTAACCATACCGCCTAGCCTAAGTATTGCTATGCCACAAGATTACGTTAATTATGTTAACATGTCTTGGATAGATCGCTCTGGTATAAAGCATATTATATACCCAACTACATTAACTAGTAACCCAACAGCTGTACCTCTACAAGACGATAACGGTATACCAACGCAAGATAACTTTGGAGAAAATATAGAAGGAACTTCTATAACAGAACAGAGATGGGACACTAACGGTATTGGCGTTATTAATAACCAACTAGAAGACGGATCACCTGTTTGGGCTGATGTATACGGTGGAGGCTTTGGTCAAGGATTTGCTTGGCAAAGTGGATTTTACGGTATACAACCTGAGGTTAGTCAAATAAATGGCTGGTTTACTATAAATGAAAGAGAAAATACTTTTTCTTTTTCAAACGACTTAGTTGATCGTATAATCATTTTAGAGTACATTTCTGACGGCTTAGCTTATGACTTAGACACTAGAGTCCCTAAAATGGCAGAAGAAGCTATATACGCTTATATATTACATGCTATAGTTTCTACTAGAATAAATCAACCTGAGTACTTAGTTCAAAGACTACGTCAAGAGAAAAGCGCTAAACTAAGAAATGCTAAAATAAGATTATCTAATATTAAGCTAAGCGAATTTGTTCAAGTTATGCGAGGTAAATCTAAATGGATAAAATCATAAATTAAATGGCTGAGATTAAAAATACTTTTCTAAAATCTAAGATGAACAAAGACTTAGATGATAGGCTTATACCTAATGGCGAATACCGTGATGCACAAAACATTTCTGTGGGTAAATCAGAGGATGCAGATGTTGGCGCTTTAGAGAATATTATAGGTAACTCAAACATAACTGAAAACTTACCAGAAGGTTACGCAAGCACGTGTGAAATTATAGGTTATTTTTCTGATAGCACTAACAATAAGATAATAACTTTTGTAACAAACTACAAAGATCCTAACCCATCTAGTCCTACTTACTTATCAGTTGCTAACACTTATAGTCCATCAACTGACTTTCCTTTAGCTGGAAACTACCAGTCACATATATGTATATACGATCAAGACAACCCAGGCTACTCAATAATAGTTACCGGAGATTTCTTAAACTTTTCAACTACTAACAAAGTTTTAGGTGTTAGCTTGATAGAGAACTTGCTTTTCTTTACAGATGATAGAAATCAACCTAGGAAAATAAACGTAAACTCAGCTATAAGTAATTCTAATTACTATAACACTGAAGACACAATATCTGTAGCAAAGTATAACCCATATGAAGCTATAGGTTTATTAAAAAAGGTTAGTAAAAAAACAACCTCATCTTCAGTTAATAGTCCCACTATTAATGTTGAAAACACTGATGATGTAGAAATTGGAATGATTGTTGTAGCTAAAAACGTAGATGGCACAACCGCTATAGAAGGTTTAAACTTTGTAACTGTTGATAGTAAAACAACCAACACTGTTACTTTATCTACTCAAGTTGGCGCAACTACAGTTCTTGTTCCTTACAACGCTAATGTTAGCGATAACGCTACTATTACTTTTTTAAAGTCAACTATGACTAAGGAAGATCCTGCAAATGGTTGGCCTGGTGATCCTGATTTATTAGAGAGTAGATATGTTAGGTTTTCTTATAGATTTAAGTTTGATGATGGAGAACACTCTTTGATGGCTCCTTTTACTCAAATAGCTTACGTGCCAAAAAAGAAAGGTTACTTTAGAGAAGGTGACGAAGATGCTTCATATAGATCAACTATATTGGAATTCATGGAAAACGAAATGAACAACATGGAGCTATTAATACCTTTACCATCTAAAGGTACTGATTTAGAAGATCAATACAAAATAACACATTTAGATGTGTTGTACAAAGAATCTGATGCTTTGTCTGTTAAGGTTTTAGAAACATTACCTATTAACACTATACCTTCATCGGATCTACAAGCAAATATATATTCTTATCAATATCAATCAAGAAAGCCATATAAAACGCTACCTCAATTTGAAACAACTAGAGTGTACGACAAAGTTCCAATTAGAGCTTTAGCTCAGGAAACTTCTGGTAACAGAGTTATATATGGTAACTTTTATGATAGATACTCTTCACCTAATTCAATTGACTACTATGTTGGTTCTTTTGCAAAAGGAACTGTTAATTTTGATTCTTGGGTAGAATACCCTAATCACACGTTAAAGCAGAATAGAAACTATCAAGTTGGATTTATTTTATGTGATAAGTTTGGTAGACAGACTCCTGTTATATTATCTCCAGTAGATTTAACAGGTATAGAAACGGGAACTAGTGAGTTTAAAGGTGGATCGACTATTTACAATCAGTACTACGACGGATCTAATCAACCAGTAATAAAAAATTGGTTTGGTGACGCTATTAAAGTTGTTGTACAAAATAAGATATCGAATGGTGTTAATGACACTAACAGCTTGAGTCAAGCCGGGCTTTATGCTATACAGTATCAAAACCCAGCTTTCTCTGGTATAGGTTTTTCTATTAATGCTGCTTCTTTTACTGATAGTTCTCAAGATGAATTAAATTTCACTTTAGATTCTTCAAACTCAGACAATGCTAGTGTTCCAAGAGTTGGTGATTATTTAAGAGGCGAATATAGAGACTACGTGAAAGTAACTAGCGTGAATAACGCTTCTGCTCCTACATATGTAGTTCAAGCTGACGGTGCTATAAACGATAGTTATTTATATAAAGATAGTTTAAGTAATGACATAAAGTTCGCTTATATAATAAACCAAGTTGGTTGGTATTCTTACAAAGTTGTCGTAAAACAAACCGAACAGGAATACTATAATTGTTACCTACCTGGTATATTAGATGGGTACCCTGCTCACACAGGTACTAGTCCATACCCTACTAATGAAGATGGTAAAACCGCTCACGTGATTTTATTAAATGACAATATAAATAAGATACCTAGAGATTTATCTGAAGTTGGTCCAGATCAAAAGCAATATAGAAGTTCTGTGCAATTGTTTGGTAGAGTTCAAAACAATTCTGCAACATCTAACACGCAATATTTTCCAGGATCTTCAACAGATACAGCTTCTACAATAGCTACAGCCAATGACTTAAATATGGATTTTGCTGAAGTTGCATCTACTCAAAACTTCTATCAATTAGATACAAATCCTCTAATAGCTAGAATATCTACATTACAGCAATCTATAGGTGTTACACAGAGTACTATGCTTCCTTTTTTAGCAGTATATGAAACAGAGCCAGTAAACTCTTTATTAGATATATTTTGGGAAACAACTACAACTGGTTTAATATCTGATCTAAATGAAGATGTACTAACTGGTTCTAATGCTCCTATAGGTATTACACCTACTGGTTTTTTATTTAATGAAAATCAAAACCCTAACGGTACTGGAACCACTACAGGTGCTGCTGATTCTCCTTATATAACTGATTATTTTTATCCACTGTCGCCAGAAGGAGCATCGTTGACTAGCACTACAAATCCAATTCTCACGGTTACGGATAATGTAAATCCATCTAACTCTCTAAGTTTCTTTACTATAGAGCAAGAAACTAGTATCGGTCAAAACTTTGGAGCTTATAGAGTTAAAATAAATAATAGTTATTTTGCTTACTTTTCTAACTCATTTAATACAACTGATAGTTATAATTTTTCTTTAACTGTTACCGACGTTGATGGTAATGTAGTTTCTATACCTTTTACAGGTTCTTTAACTAATATTCAACCTTTTCTTTCGTCTACAACTCCACCTACTTTAACTCCATCGCCTCAGGTATTGCCGTTGTTGACTACACCAGTTTACGAAGCCCTTGATCCTAATGCTAGCTTTTCAATTGGTAACGTTGGTTTACCGGCTAATGGGTCGTTAAGTCTTAGTAACTTTGGTACTCAAACCGCTGTGTTTCTAGAATCTACTCCTCCACCTACAACAGTTTTTGGAATGCCTTATTCTACTATTTTGATAAATTCACAAAGTGGAAATATTTCTTGGGGAGCTTTAAAACTTGAAGGTTATTACGATTCTCAAGTAAAAGTAAAAGATGCTTTAGTAAGCTATCAAACAACTGGGGGATATACTTCTCAAGGTGTTGAGTCAGCTGGGAGCTTAACAAGTATAATATACGATCAACCTATAAGAGTTGTACCTGCCGCTTGTAACTTATCAACCAGTTGCCAAATAAGCGCTAGTACTGGTGGACAAAGAGGTCAAGTGTTTTCACAAACTGAATCTTCATTTGGTTGGAGATTTGGTTCAGCTTCAGGCGGGGTACCACCTGGATTTACACAAACTTCAACTAACGTTCAAAGTCTATCCTCAGATGGTTTGCAATCTGGTACAGTATTGTTTGATTTGATGGTTCAAGCTAGGAAAACTAGTGGCACTAATTGTAAAGCCGTATTTAGATGGAGAATATGGAAGAGAGCTAACAGTAGTAGCACTTGGAGCACGCAAGGTGTTGTAAGTACTAATGCTGTTGATTTAAATTCAAACAACGGTACTGTTGGTGTAGGCTCTGGCTGGATAGCTGATGGTAGTAGCAGATTTTCTTGCACTAATATCAACCTTGGTACAAATTCCCAAATACACATACCTATAGCTTTAACGCAAAAAGGAGAATACTTCATAGAGTGTAGAGGTTATAGAATAGGTACAGGTGTAACTGATTGCTGGATAAACGCTAGTGATGCTAACTATCCTACCTGTGTTCCAGTAAAAAGCACTAACTTAATAAGTGGTACTGGTAGAGACGCTGATTATTTTCAGTATTCAACAGCAAGTGGTTCTTCTAGTGGTCTTTCAACTGCTTGTGCTTTTGGTTTAATTAACACTGCTTATGCTAGAACCCCGTATTCACATGTTGTAGAACAATTTTTTTCAGACACAGCACTAACTACTGGTAAATCTACTGGAGCTTCATCAGCTTATCTTACCTCTTATGATTATATACCTGATTCTTCAACTACAAACGGTAGTGATATAGCTCTTCAATACGCTTCTAAGTTTGAAAACGTAGTAGATGATCCAAATGATGGTAGAACTAGAAGAGGTTTTATTGATCCTTTTCAAGGTTCAGGTATTGGTTCAACTAAAAGAGAGCCCTGCTCTACTAGCGGTGACTACCAAAACCTTAGATATAGAGTATACTACAATAAAGACTATTAATGTAATATGTTAATAAAATAAGTGATAATAAAACTATGTCAGCAACTTTAGAAGTAAAATATTTTAACTCTTTCTGGATAAAGAAGATGAAATCAATCGTTGACGATGGAGATGCAGTTGTAGAAGACTTATTACCAGGAGCTTACGACTCTAGTATAGCAACTCCAAATGAAGATTGGTATATTGAAGAAGCTAGAATACGAGGTGGTTATAATAATACTTCTGTAGACTTTGGGGTAAAAGCTTACTTAGTCGAAGAAGATGATCAACAGCAACGTAGGTTTAATTCTATGATATACTCTGGTATATTTAATTCTAGAACTGGAGTTAATAGAACTAACGTTTTTTCAGTAGGTGAAGATATAACTAGATCGGCAGACCCTGCAAATGGATCTATACAAAAGCTTTATGCTGAAGATTCTAATTTAATTCTTCTACAAGAGGACAAAGTAAGTAGAGCTTTAATAGACAAAGACGCTATATACTCTGCAGAAGGAAATAGAGCTATAACATCTTCAACTCAAGTTATTGGTGAGATAGTACCTTACGCTGGTAAATACGGAATAAGTGACAACCCAGAATCTTTTGCTGTTTATGGTTATAGAAAGTATTTTACAGACAGGAAGAGAAATGCCGTTTTAAGACTCTCTATGGATGGTTTAACAGAAATATCATCTTATGGTATGCAAGACTTTTTTAGAGATAACTTAGGTCACTTAAACTCATCAGACAATATTATTGGATCCTGGGATATACATAACAAAAACTACGTAGTATCAATACAGAAGAACAACGGAGGGAATCAAGGTTATCAAACTTTGAACTTTGATGAAAGTGTTAATGGTTGGACTAGCTTTTTAAGCTTTGAGCCTGGCTTCATGTTTAGTTTAAATACATCGTTTTATTCTACTAAAAATGGTAAAATATGGCAACACTATATTTTTGATAGTCAACTCAAAAGAGGAGTGTTTTATGGCACGGTGTACCCATCTTCTGTAGAGCTTGTTTTTAATGCTAATCAATCATTGGTTAAAAACTTTAAAACAGTTAACTATGAGGGTAGTAAAGATTGGGAAATGGACTCAATGGCTACTTCATCAGATAACGCGCTACCTATATCTAGATCTATAAATATACTTACAGAAGCATCGAACTTGCAGGCTTTAGAAAACCAACTACTACGTAATAACTTTAAAGTTAAAGAAGGTAAGTACTTTGCTAACCTTATAAACAACAGTGCATCTAGAGCAGGCGAGGTTACATGGGGTCAATCTAGTTCAGGTATTAAAGGTTTCTTTGCTACCGTTAAAATGAGTGTTGATAACAACTTAGTTGGTAAAAAAGAACTATTTGCTGTCTCGACTGAATACGTGGAGTCATCATATTAAATTAAATTAAATGAAATTAAATGTACGTAAACTTACTGATAGCGATTGGGAAACTCTTTGTTACTGGTGGGAGCAATGGCCTAAGTGGCAAAATCCACCTAAAAGCTTTCTACCAGATAATGGTACAGGTGGCTTGATGGTTGAGAAAGATAATAAACCTATTGTTGCTGGTTTTCTTTACTTTACAAATTCCGATGCTGTATTACTAGAGTGGATAGTTTCAAATCCAGAGTACAGAGACAAAGATCGCAAAAAAGCTATAGAGCTTTTAATAGCTACAGCGGAAAACGTATGTAAGGAATCCAACAAGAAATACATGTTTAGTATAGGTAGAAATAAGCATTTAATAGATATACACAAAAAATTAGGGTGGACAGTTGATTCTGAACCATCATACGAAATAGTAAAAACAATATAATATGGGATTAGTAACAGCAATAGCGGCGGGAGGCGCGTTAATATCAGGTATCGGAGCAGCGGTCGGAGCTAGCGCAGCCTCAAAAGAAGCAAGGAGGGCTGGAAACGCACAGAGAGCAGCTCAAGCAGAATTAGATCGCTTGAAAAGAAGTAGGCAAACGATTATAAATCCATACGAATCCACAACTGATTTATCTGGTTTAGCCACTGATCTCTCAGATCAATTATCTAATCCTTTCGCTAGTTTAGGTGTTGCTACGCAAGCTGCTGAAATACAAATAGAACAAGCTGATATAGCTCTAGCTAATACACTTGACACTATTAGAGCTACTGGATCAAGTGCTGGTGGCGCAACAGCTTTAGCTCAAGCTGCTTTATCATCTAAAAAAGGAGTAGCAGCTAGTATAGAAGCTCAAGAATCTCAAAATGAAAAATTAAGAGCTCAAGGTGAACAACAGCTTCAGTCTCAAAAAATGTCAGAACAACAACGTTTACAAAGTATCGCTATATCTGAAGGTCAAAGAGTTCAAGCCGCTGACGCTGCTGGAAAGCAATTTGAGTTTGGTGCTAGAGAGAACAGAACAAATGCTGATTTAGATCGAGCTGCTGGTCAAATATCACAAGCTCAAGCGCAGCGAGCTCAAGCCAATCAAGCGAAAGCAAGTGCTATAGCTGGAGGTTTTTCAGCTATTGGAAGTATAGGTACTAGTTTAATATCAGCGGAAGGAATGGCTCAGTCTGGAGGTAATTCAATTTTCCCTTCCTAATAATTAATAAATAAATAAAACATGAGTTATAGAAATCCACCTATAATCGTAGACAGATCTACAGACGTTTGGGGTAAAGCAATAGCTAATTTCGGCAAGCAGGTAGCGCAGGGAATACTGAGTATTGGTGAGGCAAAGAAAAAAGCCGGACAAGCTCAAGCCGCTAAAGCTGCTAAGGATGCTGCTGCTATGCAAAAACTAACAACTGCTACTAGAGAATCTTACATGAGTGATTTTAGAGATAGCTATATCGCACTTAAAAAGAAAGATGGTAATTTAGCTGAGCAGTTTAAGAAGCAAACAATGATCGACTTAAACGGTGATGGTAAAAAGCTTGGAGCTATTGATGCTCAAGTACAGTTGTCTTTAAATAGTAACTTAAATGCTCGTCAAATAAAAGAATATAACAATACAGTTGACAGTGCTAAAATGTATCAAGCTCAAGCCGTCGAGGGTTTTGGTAAAGTTATATCTGGTATAGATAATGTAAACTCTAAGTCACATGAATTATTAGCTAAACCTGGTGGTTGGACATTTAAAGGTAATAACAATTTTGAAAGATTACAAAATCAATTAGCATACTACGCTGTTGATGTTGATAAAATGATAAACCCCGATGTTAAAGAATCTAGAAAATTAACAAAAGGTAAAAATGGTGAAAACTTTTTAGAGGCCACCACATTAGTTCCTTTGGATCAGTTTAAAGAGGGCGGTGTTTTTTCAGGTCAACTAAGTCCAGAGCAAGAGAAAGGAATGGAAAAAGTTGTTGAAGGCGGTAAAGAATACTATAAGTTTTCTTTCAAAAGAGATGCTAACGAGTGGGATGGTGAATTTATAGTAGATATACATGACTTACCCGATTACTCTGAGGTTTACCAAGAAGCTGGGATAGAGGACAAAAAAGGTACAATAAACCAAAAGCTCACAGGGCAAATTGAAATAACTGAAGGTGGTTACGAGGATAGAGAAGAATTAATAGATATTAAAGCTATAAGGGAAAATGAAAGTTTAAATACTATCATGCTTGGTAAAGCTAGTGCGATAGAACAGGGTGATGATGCTTCAAAGCAGGCTTTTCTTAACTTTGCACTTGGCAAGGGTGGTACAACTATTAAAGAATTCAACAAACAATACCCTACGTCTGAAGGTAGAGTGCAGCACATTAAAAACTTATTAATAGATGACTCTATTGGCAAGAAGTTTGAAGAAAAATATAGCAGTAGAGAAGCTACTTCAGAAGACGTTGAGCGTTTAAGAGCCTTTAACCCTGCTTCTACAGTGTCTGAGGGTGATGAGATTTTATTTAGTAATATTGGTAGCAAGAAAGCTAAGATAGAAGATGCTGATAAAATATCAGAAGGTGACAAGAAAAGAGCGGAGTATAAAAAAATGGTAGAATACCTAGACACAAGGTTTACACCTGATAACTTAACTTTTGAATCAGCTTCTAGCCTAGCTAATGAAGAAGGTATAACAGTAGTGCCTATGTACGCTAGCGAAGACGACGATAAGCCTTCAGAGATAAAGGTAGGTAAGCTAACAATAAAGCCAGGGGATAGTCATGAAAAAATAAAGAAAATACTATTAATAGCTGCTGGTGTTAAACCTAAAGATGCGCAGTCTTTAATTGATGGCAAGGAAATATTATTTAGACCAAATACATTGACGAATACAGGTAATTTACCAATAAAAAAATAATTAAATTATGTTTGAATTAGAAGGTGAACAATACTCATTGGAGCAAGTAACTTCAGCTGCCGATCAATCTAACATGTCTCTTGATAGTTATTTGAAGAAATATAATATCAAGAAAGTGGAGAAAACTGTAGACCCAGTAAAAAAGCAAAAAGATGTTGTGGAAAAGGATGCAACTGTAACATCGATAAAACCGGAGCAAGCATCCGAGAATATGGAATTAAAGCAGGTAGATACTTCTTTGGTATCACAAGATCCTGACCCAACAAAACCTTTGTCTGCTAGTGAAAAAAGATTAGCAGCTAGAAAAAAGAAACAGCAAGATAAAATAAATAACTTAAAAGCTGAAGCGATAACAGCTACTAGTGAAATAGAGACTAGGATAGAAAATATACCTGAACAAGATATAACAACTATTCAAGCTGATACGTACTTTGGACCTGTAAAAAGTAGAAAAGACAGAACATCTGTAAGTAAAAACATGGGTGGAATGATGGGTCCAATAATGTCTTTTGAACCCACCTTTGAGTCAGACGAAAGCTATACTAAATACTTAAAGAAAACTTTAGGTGATAAGTACAACCAGTATCTAGATTATAAGAAAACAAATAAAATAGTACCTCTAAACTCTCAGAACGAGTCTCAGTTAAAAGGTATATATAACGATGCTGAAATAAAAGCTAAAGACAAAATATACAATAACAGTCTATTTAATGTTTCAGAAGATGTACAAGAGTACATGGTCGCTAGCCCAAACTTCGCTAGTGGAGCAGAAAGTCTAGAAGCTCAAAAATTCTTAATTCAAGAGCAGAAAGAAAACATAGATCAAAACTATAAGAGCTACGAAAAAGCAAAAAAAGAGTGGGAGTCTCAAGCCTTACCGCTAAGAGAAGAAGTTAAGGATATTAAAACTCAAATAGATAGATTTAAGTTCTACTCTGCTGGAGCTAGTCAAGAGCAAGCTGATCAGTACAACGAGTTAATACAAACATACAATTCTAAAGTACAACAATGGGAGCAAGAAGGCTTTGATAATCTACCTGTGTTTTTAAACTCACAAGCTAAATTAGTAAACTCACAGCAAAAAGATTATTCTAAAATGCTTGAAGATTCTAGAGAAGCTCTAGTAAATGCTGATTTATTTGAAAAAAATCTAAAAAAAGATTATTCAATGAGTGCTAGGGTTGGTAGAGCATTTGACGAGTTTTTTGTTCAGTCTGGTAGGAATTTTATAGATTTAACAGCTGAGATAGGATTGAAAGGTGCTAAAGCAGCAGGTATAGGCGGATTCACTCCTCTCTCCTTTTTAACAAGTCCAGAAAATTCTGCAAAAGTAGATTCTTTAATAGAAACAATACAAAAGAACAATAAAAACTATAACCTAGGTATGGCTTCTAAAAGAGAAAATATACCTACAGCGCCATCAATAGACGATATAGGTAAAGATGGTTTGTCTTTATGGGACTGGACGTCTATATCTCTTCAAGATAGTTCACCAACTATATTAACTACTTTTATACCCGGAGGTCTTGGCGTAAAAGGAGCTGCTGGAGTTTCTAAAGCTATTAAAGCTGGTAAAGGAGTGAAAAGCGCTTTGCAAAAACAAAAAGCCTTGTGGCTAGCTGGTAAAAGAACTGTTCAAGGGACTTTCTTTGTGGCTGAGACAGGTGGTAAGTATGGAGAGTTGCAAACCGATGAAGCGTCTAGAGAGCAAGAAATAAAGTTTTTATACTCAAAGCTAGACAACACGGAAAGTATAGAAGATAAAACTAAGATATACGATAGAATTAAAGATCTTGAGGAAGTAGAAGACTATAGTTTAATGCAAAAAGCATTTACATCATTTGGTGCTGGAGCTACAGCTACTTATCTTGAGAGTATAGGTACTTTAAAAATGCTAGAACCAGCTAAAGGATTAGCAAAGCAAATAGGTATAAGTGCAGCTAAAAAAGAGCTGTATAAACAACCTGTTAGATTTGGAGCTAATCTTGTCGGCAAAACATTATCAGGCTTGAAATCTCTACCTAAAAATTTAATCGGAGAGACATTAGAAGAAGCCGCTACAGAAATATCTCACAATGCTTTAGATATATTAGTACTAGACGAGAATAAATCTATGTTTGAAGGCGTAGATAAAGACTTTATAGCTAACACTATGGTTAGTAGTTTTGGTATTATGGCCCCTAAAACAGGTGGTAATATACTTAATATTGTTAAAAGTGAGTTCAGAACAAAGAGTGAAGTATTCAATAACCAAAAGTTAGCTAGTGAGCTAATAGAGTTAAACGAGTCAACAACACCAGAAAACTCAAAACAACTTAGAGTTAGAAAAAAAGAAATACTAAAAGAGTTAGCTCTTAGTGATGCTATTAGTTTACATAAACTAAGGTATATGACAGCAGCTCAAATAGAGGAAGTTGCTGACATTAACAGACAAATGAGGCAAGTTAACGGTAAGTTTGCTAAATTAGGTGGTTTAGGTGACTTAGGTGAAGCTGAAAACAAACGTGTTAAAAAACAACTAGAAGAAGAGTATTCTAGCTTAACTACAGCTAGACAAGAAATTTTAGATGCTAAACAAAGATCTAACACTAAGAAAGCTGCAAACATAAACGAAGCTCTAGGAACAGCCGCTAGAAACTCCGAAGCGTCTTTCCACTTTGGTGTTAATAATTTTTACAATGATATTACTATGACTCAAATGGGTGATGGTGATTTTATTTCCATAAAAGGTGAAATAATAAAAGATGATAATGACAAGGCTGTAATAAAGTATGAAGATCTAGATAAGCAACTTGCTAAGTACAAAGAGAAATTATCTGAAGAAGAATTTAATAAGTTTAAAAAAGAAATTGAAGACGGAGACTTTAATGCTAAACAGTTTGGAAAAGACATAATAGTAAACCAACCTGTTATAGATAGAAATATAGCTCTAGCACCTACACAAACAAGCGCTCAATACGCTGCTGTTGCTCCACTGGAAGAATTATTCCACTTAAGCGTAGCTCAGAAAGGTATAAAGTTTGACTCTACAGCTAAGAATGCTGTTTTAGAAGCTGAAAAAGTGTTAAAAGAAAAAAGAGAGCTTGGTGTTATCTCTGAAAAAGACTACAATGGTTTAAAGAAAAGATTTGATCTTTATAGAGACGGCAAAGATTTTAATGCTGAAGAATTTATAGCTCAAATGAATAACGCTATATCTTTAGGCGCTATAAACAGATCAGACTTAGAATCAACACCATCGTTTAAGAAGTTTTTAAACAACACTATTAGATCTACGTTCGGTGATATGTCTTGGATGTTGAAGTTAGAGAACTCTGACGATGTTTTTAATCTTGTTAAAAATTTCCAAACAGATGTCTCTAAAGGCGTTACTTTCCAAGCACCTGATAAAGAAGAAGTTAAAACCTCTCTATCAGAGGATATTCAAAGCGATCTTGAAAAACTAGAAGATAGTTACTTTGATGGAGAAATAGATGAGTATCAATTTGAGCAAAAGCGTGACGATTTAGAGCGTAAGTTAAAGCAAGCTGAAAAAGCACCGGCTGTAAAAGAAGTCAAAGTAGAGGCTGTAAAACAAACTGATTCTGTAGATAAAATAGTTAAAGAAGCTACTACAAAGGTGTTTAAGAGTCCTGAGGTTTCTGAAAAGAATAAAAAAATAGCTTCAGTTAATGAAGACATCGTTAAAGAGATGACAGCTTTAGGAGCTAATAGAATTTCTGACATAAAAGATCCTGACGTTAAGAAAGCTATAGTTGATAAACTAGGTAAGAACAATATCGGTGCAGTTACTGAACTAGCTAAAAAAGCAGCAGCTACTAGTAGAAACTTACCTATAGATGATAACCTAAAAGTTGGTTACGAAGAATTCTTTTTAGGTTTTAGTGAAGAGTTATCTGCACTTATAAACTCTTACAAAGCGAACGTTGATGGTAAACAAGTTCCTTTTGGCGCTTACATGAATCAAAACCTACCTATCAGATACGGTAATATACTAGAGAGATCTTTAAAAGGTAAATTAAAAGGTTCTGAAAGCTTATCTAGTGATAAAAACATAAAAAAAGAAGTAGGATCTTTTACAACAGAAACTTCAAACGAAACAACTACTAGTGAAGAGACTGTATTAGATCGAATAGACGTAAGAAAATTTGGTCCAGCTAAAGACAAAGCTAATGAAATATCTAAAATAGTAGAAGTTGAAGATGGAGAAAGACCTACATATAAGCAATTAGCAGATAAATTTATAGAACCTGTTTCTATGGAGCTGTTTAACGTGCCTGGTAAAAAGATACAAGGTAAAGCAACTTTAACGGACGCTGAAGCAAAATCCCTACAAAGATTATTTGTTAGTCCTGACAATGTTAGGAAGCTTATTAAAACCATGCCTCCTTATAACGTAGCTACCAGTGAAGCTATTATTGGTGAACAAGGTGAGATTATAGACGTCTCTAAAGATACCAAAGGTAAATCTATAGGTTTATCAAACAAGTTTATCAAACAGTTCTATACACCAGTTACTAGAGCTATACCAGGTATTTCTAGTCCAAAAGGTAGAAGCTTAGGGGAAACTAGTCAAGGACAAGTGTACGAGCTTAGTCCAGAATTTAAGGGTAGAGTCTCTAACGAAGCTATAAAACAAATTCAGAGTAGCGTAGGTGTCACAGAGGCTGGCGTACCTAACGAAAAAATATCTGCAGACAATAGAACTAAGTACGGTACTACTTTGACGGGTTTTGCTAAGTCTTACATAGCTAATGTAATAAACATAACAGGTAGATCCAAGCAAACTGACAAACAAGAGCAAGCTGATACAGCTGCTGGTAAGTCTGACATGATGCTTAGTAAAGCTGATAAAAGCTTTTTAGCTATTACAGGTAAAAAAGCTAAAATAGATTTTAATGATAAAAAAATAGTTAAAAAATTAAAGCAAGATGTTTTCTCTATACTAGGAGATTCAGAGCTTGGTGAGTTTAATGAAGAAGATTTTGTTAGATATCTACTACCTTTAGCTACTAAAGGTTATGACTATGGGTTTAAAACAGTAGATGGTAAAAAAGTTTTAGTTGAAGACTCTAAAAACACTAGGAATGTAATATTTCAAGGTAGAAAAGACTTCTTTAATTCATACAATAAATATAGAATAAGCAAGGGTTTAAAAGGTATAACATGGAAATCTAGAGATAGATCTATTACTTTTACAGACTCTTCGGGTAAAAAGAAAACAATAAAGCTAGCTACGTTAAAAAATCAATCAGCTATAGGATTAAACTCAGGTAAATTTATTAAAACACTAGATGATAGAGTTTTAACAGCTCAGGATCAAAGAAATGGTTTAAAGAGAATTTCAATAGCTTTAAAGAAGTTTGTTGATGAAAATCCAAATGATTTAACTACTGTACCTATGTTTTTAACTATGTTGAACAGCAACACTGATGGTTTGGTTAGAACAGCAGCTATACCTAAATGGATAATGTACAAGGAAGGTTTAAAAGACTCTGACTACGTATATGAACACACTCAAACAGCTTCTGATACTATAGTAGAGTTAATGAGGGCTATATACAAAAGCAAAGACAACGCTGAGTTATTGACAGAGTTTGATAATATAATGAAAAACTTTGATGTTGCTATTATCCCTAAGGAAAACGACTCAAAAGTAAACATTAAATTTAGATATAATGGACCTAAAGAAGGTGATGTTTCAAAAGGAGATTACAGTGTTAAAATTAAATACCCTGGAGAAGATGGCTTTCCCGTTAGGTATGAAGCAGCTAATAGGTTGGATAACGCCGGTATAAAACTACAGTCTTTAACTGATTTTGCAAAAAGTGATAAAGATGTAACACTAGGTAAGCTTAGTAAAGCTGAAAAAATAAATCTAAGTAAAGATTTTAATAATATATTAGAAAATAAATCAGGTATACCTAGCAGAAAGAAATATGGTATTGTTGAGGCTATAACAAAAGGCTCGAGCAAAGGTAGATTTAATTTCTTTATACCACCATCAGCAGAGGATTTTGTTGGTTTATTATATTCTACTCTTGGTAAAGGTAAAGTTGGTGATGCTCAAATGGCTTGGTACAAGGCTAACTTAATAGATCCATATGCTGAAGCTATGAATAAACTAAGTAAAGCTCGTGTGTACTTAACCAATACTTACAACCAACTTAAAAACCAACTTGGCGTAGTCCCTAAAGATTTATCTAAAAAAATAGAGGGTACAGACTACACGAGAGAGCAAGCTGTTAGAGTGTATATATGGAATAGACAAAAAATGGATATTCCTGGTATTAGTAAAAGAGATGTTAATAAGCTAAATAAGTTTGTAACAGATGATGCTAACCTACAGACATTTGCTGATCAACTAATAAACATGCAGCTGGGTGATGGTTACGCAAAGCCGAAAGAAGGTTGGCCTGCTGGAACTATAACGACAGATATACTCGAAGGATTAAATACTACTAAAAGAGCTAAATACTTAAAAACATGGCAATCAAATGTAGATGTTATATTCAGCGAGGACAACTTAAATAAACTTCAAGCTATATACGGTTTAAATTATAGAAAAGCATTGACTAATATGTTAGAAAGGATGAAGACTGGTAGAAATAGAAATTTCCCAGGAGACACTTTAACAGGTAGATTTACTGACTGGTTAACTGGTAGTGTTGGTGCAATAATGTTCTTTAATACTAGATCAGCAGTACTGCAAACAATATCAGCTATAAACTTTATAAATTTTAAAGATAATAACATATTTGCAGCCGCTAAAGCATTTGCTAATCAAAAACAATATTGGGCAGACTTTATGACGTTAATGAACTCTGACTTCTTAAAAGAAAGACGTGGAGGTTTACGTATAAATGTTAACGAAGCAGATATCGCTGATATGGCTAAAAAAGGTGGCGTTAGAGGAGTTATAAGCAAGTTGTTAGAATTAGGTTTTTTACCTACACAGATAGCGGATAGTTTTGCTATTGCTTCTGGTGGATCTACTTTTTACAGAAATAGAATAGATACTTATAAGAAACAAGGTCTAACCGATAAGCAGGCAGAAAAGAAAGCTTTTGAGGATTTTAGAGAAACAGCTGAAGAGTCTCAACAGTCATCTAGAGCTGATAGAATATCTATGCAGCAAGCAAGTCCATTAGGACGTACTGTATTAGCTTTTGCTAACACGCCAGCTCAATATGCTAGAATAATAAAAAAAGCCGCTAGTGATCTTAAAAATGGCCGAGGAGATCGTAAAGAGAATATATCTAAGATAATTTATTACGGAGTAGCTCAAAACCTTATATTTAATGCATTGCAACAAGCTTTATTTGCTCTTGCTTTTAGCGATGAAGAACCTGAAGATGAGAAAAAAGAAGAAAAGTACTTGAATATAGCTAACGGTATGTTAGACTCAATACTTAGAGGTACTGGAATTGGTGGAGCTATTGTTACTGTTGGTAAAAACACACTTATTAAGATTTCAAAAGAACTTGAAAAAGACAGACCTCAACTTAAAAACATAGCTCTTGAAGCAGCTAAAATATCCCCTCCTGTATCAGCGAAATTATCTAGGCTGCAACAAGCAGGTAGATCTTACGACTGGAACAAAGAAGAGATGATGACGAAAGGATTAAGCTTAGATAACCCCGCTTTCTTAGCTGGAGCTAATGTTATTACCGCTTTTACAAATATACCTCTTGATAGAGCTCTTAAAAAAGCTAACAACGTTGTTTCCGCTACTTCACAAGATCTTGAAACCTGGGAACGTATAGGTTTACTTGGAGGTTGGCAAGACTGGGAGTTAGGTATTAAGAAAGATAAAAAACCTAAAAAAAGAAGTAGAAAAAAAGTAACTAAGAAACTTATAAAAAAGAACTTAATAAGATAAATGGATAAGATAAGTGATCATATATCGCTGCGTGAGGGTATAAATTCTTATACAGCTAAAAGGATGGGTATAGATAACATACCTGATGAGTATCAGATTACTAACATGTATATATTAGCTCATAAAGTTTTTGAGCCTCTACGTAAATGGGTTGGAGGTCCAATAAAGATAAACTCTTTCTTTAGATCAACAGAGCTAAACAAAGCTATAGGAGGTAGCTCAACATCTCAACATTGCGAGGGTAGAGCTATTGACATAGATGATACTTACGGTTGTAAGACTAACTCTGAAATGTTTAATTACATTAAAGATAAATTAGATTTTGACCAACTTATATGGGAGTTTGGAGATGATGAAAATCCAGACTGGATCCATGTAAGCTATTGTTCTACAGATGAAAATAGAAAAAGATGTTTAAAGGCATATAAAAATAACGGAATAACTAAATACGAAGTAATATGAAAACACCATTGTACAAAAAAGCAACTTGCTGGAAAGGCTATAAATCAGTAGGAAAAAAGAAATCACCTAGCGGTAAAAAAACCAAGAGCGGTAAAATAAAAATGGTTAATAACTGTGTGAAAAAATAGGAATAAAAATTATCAGGCGTACCATACCTGCAATTCCTATAATGAAAAGGGCCCTCGTATTGAGAGCCCTTTTTCTATTTAATGTGTATAGCATATTGAGTTTTTTATACACATTGGTTTTTATATGTATAAAAAAGTCATAACTTTTAGCCTTTAGCCATCACAAGCTAAACAATCTTCATCCATTGCTTGCTGAGCTATATCACCACGTAAAACAGACTCTGTTCTAGTATAGTATAAGGTTTTAACACCTTTTTTCCAAGCATCAAAATGAACTTTGTTCAACCACTTAGGTGTAGCCTCTGATGGAAAAGCTAAGTTCAAACTAACTGACTGATCTATATACTGTTGACGTAGTCCAGCTTGATTTACTAGTTCTAATTGATTAATCTCTTTAAACGTTTTAAAAACCTCCTTAGCAGGTATGTCATGTAGTAAAGTAACACCATCAAGAGCGTCGATACCCTGTACACTACCTCCGTCAGCCAATATTTTATCCCATGTTTCATTGTTGTTTATTTTAAGCTTTCTTAATAGTTTTACTAACGTTGGGTTCTTCCTAATGAAAGTCCCCTTCGCACTCTGTTCTGTAAAAACATTTGCAGCCCACGGTTCAATACCTGGACTAACATTACCACTAAGCTTGCTATTACTGACAGTAGGAGCGATAGCCCTAAGATGAGTGTTACGCATACCCGTACCAACACACCAAAGAGGTTCGCCGTAAATTTCAGCAAGATCTCTAGAGGCTCTTTCACTTTCGATTTTAATCTGGCTAAATATTTTCCTTGTTTCAAACTGAGCAAGTAAACCTTCAAAAGGAATGCTCTTTTCTTGGAGATACGTGTGCCATCCGAGTACACCCAAACCGAGTGCTCGTCCTTTTTGAGCAGAACGAATGGCGTTTTCAAAACCTCTAAGTCCTTTTGCTCTTTGAATAAACTCCTCCATAACGCCGTCAAGAAACCATATGGCGTCGTATATAAGGTTTGTGTCTTTCCATTCTTCATATTTTGCTAAATTTAATGATGACAAACAGCAAACAAAACTGTGATTCTCATCTGTTGTTAAAGTTATTTCTGAACATATATTAGTCATGTGAACCTTTAAACCGTTATCTTTATATGCTTCTGGATTTGCTTTGTTAACATTTCCTTTAAACATGATATACGGTTCTCCAGTTGATTTGCGTTTTCTAAGAAGTTTACTCCATCTAGATCTTGCTTCTTTATCTCCTTGTTCAAGCTTACGCATAAATTTATCGCCAACAATTGCGCACTGATGTAGATTAAGCGATTGTCTGTTAACATCTCCTTTAGGTTCCTTGATTTCAAGCCACTCCTTGAAGTCATGATGTTCAATGTTGATATTAACTGAGGCAGCTCCGCGACGGACACTCCCTTGATTA
>ENA-UZWT01002150-UZWT01002150.1-metagenome-genome-assembly--contig:-Day-1-50m-contig-2150_pt1 | contig 28326 bp, 41 predicted proteins | sample MGYA00260338_ERZ794898 | MGnify/ENA metagenome assembly ERZ794898 | reverse complement strand
CGCCATCGCGAGTTCACCAGTAAACGTTTCGAAAATGTTTTCATTACAGTTATCTAAAGGAAAGACATCTGTGTCCGCAAACATTACGTTATCATACTCAAGAAATGCATCATCAAAGACTGGTTTGAAACACCCGTAGTATGGTGTCACTCTACCTAGTCCAAACTTCTTACCAAAGTTCGCATTGAGATCGAACATATAATCCGCACCAATCCTCTCTGCATATGCTTTCATACAATCAGATCCGTATTGTGCAGATGGTCGGACGTTCCCGTCCCAGTATTGATAGATTAGATTTTTACTCACCGTAATGTCTCCGATACCATTGGACAAAGTTATTTACTCCTTCTTCAATAGAGGTCTTAGGTTTATACCCAATACTCTGTAATTTAGTTGTATCTGACGCAGTCGTCTTGGCATCTGCGGGGTGTTTAGGGCCATATTCAATGATTGCCTTCTTACCCAGAGTATCTTGAATTGCATCCACAAACCGTTGCAACTCTACCACTTCGCCACGACCGATAGAGTACATGTCGCGGGGTGTCATATTGTCGACCACACATCCTATACCCTGTACGATATCATCAACGTATGTAAAGTCTCGTTGCATATCACCATTATTGAATAGAGTAATGGGTTTACCTGCAAGTATGTTCTTAGTGAAGTCAAACAGTGCCATATCAGGACGACCCCAAGGGCCATATACCGTGAAGAATCGTAGACCAACCGCATTAGGTATCTTAGAGATGTGGAACTGTGACTCGGTGATTGCCTTGGTATAACCATAGGGGTTGATCTGAGGATATAGGTATTCAGGTTCTCCCCAAGGCAGTTCGTTACCGTGCATAACACAAGACGTAGATGCATAGATGACGTTCTGTATGTCATTTGCCTCACATGCAGTGATAAGGTTTAGGGATCCATGACAGTTGGTATCAAGGTATTCATCTGCATGATCCATAGAGTAACGTACACCTGCCATCGCGGCAAGGTGTATCACCATGTCGGGTTTGGTAGTACTGATATAATCCATCAATCGAAGTCGATCGCGAAGATCCAAAAACTGAAACTCAATATCTTTTTCCTGTAGACATGCTACACGTTCTTTTTTAAGAAGAGGTTCGTAGTAATTATTAAGGTTGTCGAAACCCATTACCTCATGACCTAGTTCTTTTAACCTAAGTGCAGTGTGCATTCCGATGAAACCGGCGATACCGGTGATTACAATCTTCATTCTTCTATTATCCCTTTCTGTACTAACTTTCTATAGTTGAGTATCTTATCTTGTTTAGGGGATGGTCTCCCCGGCGTGTTTTTCATTTTACGACGAATGTGGATTATATATCCCTCGTCAACGTTTTCCTCAAACGATGACATATTCCACTTGTCATCATCTAAGTATAGGGAAGGATCTTCTTTTAGATCTGCACGTACTGCGAGACGGTGCATGATGCCCTCGTCTTCGTAGTTGTTATGAAACTGTTTGATCTCATGTTCATGTATCTGCTCACGGAGTTTGATTCTGATATCTTTCTCCAACCGGTAGATTGAACCACCCCAGTATGGATATCGTTCGTCTCCTAACAGAGGGAATCGATTGGCCAGTTTCTTTCTCAGGGATGGTTGGATACCATAGTGTCTACCAATACCAGTATCATCTGTAAAGATGTTCTTGGTCAATCCCTTGCGAGTAAACATGTCAATGTCCATCATGACCACGATATCATAACCATCCCACTTAGGTGACAACATATGCATCTTCTGACAGGGCGCACTCAGTCCACTACGAAAGACATCACCCGTGACTAACTCATAGTCTGCACCACAGAACTCTGCATATGCTTTGATAGACTTCTGAGACTTCTTCTCTAACTCACCCATTGGGCCAGTCCAGTGTTGTAGTATTATATTTCTCATGTCTTTCCCTTCAGGAAGTATTCAAGATCTTCTGGTGTACCCAGACCCCACATACCATTTGCGGTGTGAGTGCGTATCTCTTTACAGTCTGCAATTGCTTCATTGAACACAGGACACACATAGAACTCACCATTGACTCTTATGTCCTTTTCGATCATCTGTTCTGCATACTTTACAAAATCAGATCCGCGTTTCCAGTAATAGTATCCCACCGTGGCATTGTCACTGATAGGGTTCTTCTCTGCAACCTCAGTCACAAAGTTATTTTCATCTATCTTCGCAAACGACCACTTGGGGTGTGTTGCTTTAAATGTTACTATACCACCATCTGCACCAGTCTCTTGCATCTCATACATGAACTGTGTAGGATTCCAGTCGACCCATTGGTCACTGTTTGCAAAGAACAAAGGCGAATCGTTATCTATATGATCCTTAGCGAATAAGGCAGTACATGCAGCACCTTGTGTCATTCTATCTACTTCTACTATTGTACAGTTTGGCGCGATCAATGGCAACATATTTTCGAGATGAAAACGTTCACGATGTTCTCTCTGTACAACAAAGATGAAGTTTGCGTCCAGTCCTAGGTTCTCCACCACTACTTGTATCATGGGTTTACCGTTGACATCGATCAGGGGTTTAGGAAAAGTGTACCCTGCTTGTTGAAAACGAGAACCTGCACCCGCCATAGGTATTAAAACGTTGAGTTTCTCATCTTTCCATTTGTTATTCATAGGGTTCGCCAATCTCTGTAGTTTAGGTAGTATGTTTTCTTTGGTCACTTCGGTAGGGTTTGCAACACGTATGCAAGATGCACCGGATCTCTTTGCCGCCAACAAACCAGGCGGGGAGTCTTCAATGATAACCGTTTCTTCGGGCAGAAATCCGTACATGGACATTGCTGTCCAATACATCTCGGGGTGTGGTTTGGAGTTTTTAACGTGGTTGTTTGACAGAACAATTTTGCAGTAGTCTAACAAACCTGTCTTCTCTAACGCAGAGTATACAGTTGGTTTTATTGAGTTAGAACACACACCGATTGTGTATCCTAGTTCAACAAGTTCTTGCATAAGTTCTATTGCAGAGTGGTTTACAGGTACACTGTCCAGTTCTTTTACTGTAAGTTTCTGTTTATTTCGGAATATATCTTCGTGTAACTGGGAAGGTAGACCCTTTAGTTCAGTTAGTAATTCTAACTTCTCTAAGGTCTTTCTGCCATCATATATGTTTCGATGTTCTTCGGGGGTGATCGCATAGTCTTCACCGAGCGCATAGTTTAACGCTCTGTAGTGAATGTCTTTTGCGTCAATTAACACCCCGTCTAGATCGAAAAGGATTAGTTTTGTATTCATAAGTATAATCTACAATCATCACGTCACTGTTATATAGATGCATTATAACCCGCAAGCTTCCATAATCTCATGTTGTCCACCGACATATACCCAGTTCCCACCATCGTCATCATGAGTAAATAATTGCGGTGTCATCCGCATATTAGATACCTTTGCACGAGCATGTTCATGTCCCGGCGGGAGTTCATATTGACCAATATAATTTGGGTCTTGAGTCTCCGCGAGAAGCACCAGATCTTGTTGTTTTTCAAGAGTGAGGTGTTCGATGTCAACCACTTCAATCGAGTCTTCTGATCCTGCAAGAAGATAGTTTTCTATCGATTCTTGGCACCCGTTACAGTATACACATTGTCCTTCACCAATACGTACTAAGTAATAGTTCATTATACGTAGTAACTCCTTATTGCTAAACCGGAATAAACTCCCTCACTACAATAGATTGTAGGTAGATTGAGGTCGACACAGTAATATCCAGCTTGGTTAAACACATCTTCCCATTCATCTCGTGTCATTCTGATTCTATGAGTGGGGTCTTTTTTAGAACATTCCAAAACATAATCTTCTCCCTCTTCTGCACAGATAGGCATTCGGAACACTATGGTTTCGGTCTCTAAAGTATTGAGTAAGTCTAATACCTGATCCATGTTCATATGTTCCAATACATCTAATGCAAAGGTAAGACCATATTCTTTATCGGGGTCGATAGAGTTACTTACGTCCAGTCCCTTTTCCCTACACTGACTTAACGCCCATTCACTGATATCAACACCACTTACATCCTCGTAACCTTCGTTCTCCATTGCTTCGATCACGAAACCAACTGCACAACCAAAGTCCAATACAGGGCCTTTGTTGAGTCCAATCTTCTTCAACAGATCATTGATGTCTGCTGCGAGTCTTTTGTAACGACCTCCTCGTTGGAGAAAATCGATATAGTTAACTGTACTGTAATACGCTTCACCGAAATCTGAGTCTTTCATCATGCAAAGTTCCTATCATCTTCATCCATTCTTTGTGCAACAGTATGAAGAAGTTTGTTGTTGTTAAAATAAAAACAGTTGGGACATGCTTCCTTCCAACCACCATTTCCTGCGCCTCTTATGGTATACGGTACACCTGTTTTTGCGTATTGTATATTACAAGTATTCCATATTTCTAACACATTGTCAATAGATCCAAGAGAAAAGTCTAGGTCATATGTTCGTTTTTCAAGCACGTGACTTGTGCACACATATACCTGATAGTCTCCACCATCGGGGTGTGGCGCAATGTACGGACGTGTAAGACCCACATAACAACCATCTGCGTATGGTACTGCATTGTCCCAGATGTCCTTGATAAAGAACTTGTTGTCCACGTCGATCTGTTTAACAACCTCTTTCCACTGATTCTGTACTTCTACCTGTGCACCATCGATCAGTGCATTACCTGCAAGACGACAGAACTTGATCTCTGGATTGAGTTCAATCAACCTCGCAATCTTCTTGATCGACTCTACGGTTGTACCTTCATAGGCTTTGTTTGTGCGTGACAACTCAGCAGGGACACCGTTGGTGCCGTCATAGATGATGTACGATAGTCCAATCTTATCTTTTGGAAACGAACCAAAGTCGTAATCTTCTGGTTCACATTTCTCATCTAACTTAATCAGACTGACCCTTATCCATTTGAGGTGGGGGTAGACTTCTGGTCTTAGGTGTCGTTCTAGTTTCTCACTATTGGTGATGATACCTACATCGAACCCATACTTAGCGGCAAGGAGAACTACATCGTTGATGTTCTTCTTTGCGACCTTGTCACGGTACAACATAGGATTACCGCCACCGGTGATCTCTATTGCTTTTGCACCTAACTTAGAGAAATCCTCAAACAACTTCTCGATCTTCTCAAATGGAATATAACTCTTGAGTGGACGAGCAGCAACAGAACAGAACGGACAATCGCTGTCACAAATCTCACACAAACATAGTTGTATGTTGATCGGTTTAAACGTGTCTTCGTACTGAATGGAGTACAATACATCTGTGTGTTGCAGATACTTGTCGCCCCATGTTGCGTACTTTTGTGTCTTCTCTTCGTAACTTTGACTCATATCAATTCCATAAGTTGCTCGACGTTTTCTCCTTTATCCGGTAACAAGTCCTTCAAAAAGAAATGTACAAAATGACACGTCGAAATGTCATTGTTTGCGGTAAATAATCCGTTCCACTTTTGATCCAAATGCTTAACAGGTATCTTGTATTTCTTTAAGAAGAAGTTAAGTAGTGTTTGATCAGTAGACCATTTCCATGGCCCTTTACCATTGACAAAGTCCATAAACTCATATCGTTGAATAAACTCGGTTGGCGTCTGACTATTTAGGTAGGGACGGAACAGGGATGAGTTGATCAGGATCAAACCCATATTAAAAAACTCAAATCCACGATCCGTAGGTTTGAAATCAACCTTATTGCACTGCAACGAAGAGTATTGCATATGACTATAATTTCTGATTTTATCGACATATCTTTGATTTATGTTCATCTCACGTTCACTTACAGCACCAAATGCATGTTCGGTACCAAAGTCATCAAAGATGTTAGGTGTGTAATCGCGGATAAAAATGTCTGCATCGATGATCGCGATCTGATCAAACGCATTAATATAAGTGAATGCGTTCTCTTTCTCGTAGATAGGTAAGTACCCACCGTGTTTCTTCCACGAGTCTTCTGATCTGTTACTCTGAAAGGGATCTGGACGAATGTTTACTATAGGTGTAGTCTGAACCATATGAGTAAACCCATGTTTCTTACAGTACTCCGCAACACTGTCTATACAATGTCTATACAGTTTCGAGTTCTTCGCTTTGCCTAGGCAAACTTGATATACTAGTCTCTTCACTTTTTCTTATGCTCTATTGTTGTCCCTATGGATCTATTCTGTATTTGATAGACATGATCTGTTTCAAATACACCCTGTTTACTACAATACCCGTGTATAGTACCATCCGAGTTCCATGTGATGTTACTTATACTCTTCACATCATTCACCATTTTTGTTGCAACTTCTGGTGTCAGGTAGTATGCAAGACCCGGCAGATTACGTTTACTTTTACCCGTATGACCTAAACAAACCATATCGTTTTGATCCCATACACGATCAGGTATAGGTTTTACCAATAACGCATCATGTTCTATGATTATGATTGATTTCTTTCTTGCCTTTGCCCACAACTCTACGTGACTATACCATACTGCCTTTTCTGTCGGTGTGAACTCTATTGTATCACGTTTCTTACCAAAATGCAAGTATCCTTTATCCTCCATTGTTTCTGGAGTGATTGCGTTAAAGAACTTGAGGTTATATCCATTCCATGACTCCTCTACTCTCCCACGATAATACATCGATTGTGGAGAAGAAGACATTTGGATCATCCATACATCAGGTCTCATTCTGATAGTCACGCAAATTGAACTCAGTACCATGCATCTTCATAAGATCTCTCTCGTGATTTGTGTAGACCAACACCTCTGGATCGTCTATGAGGAAATCACATGACTTACAGAAATCAGGATAATCACCAGAAGTGTGTTGATCTCGTAGTTTAGAATATTCCTCTCCATAGAAGATGGATTTGATGTCTGTGTCTTCGGTGTGTCCTAGGACTGCTTCCTCATCTCTACCAAGTACTTGACAACACGGATGGACAGCACCCTTCTTGCCTTCCAATCCACCTGCACGTATTACTACGTCTGGAGAGAATGGTCTTCCGCAAGTCTTCACTGCTCCTTTACGTACACCAGACTCAGAGATGTCAGTGACACCTGACCAGTTGTGCATCTTCCATATTTCTGTTTTGACATCGAGTTCGTCAACAATGCGTTTGTAATGGTCTAACTCAAAGTCTATGTTGTCGTTGTCTGTGATTAGATGATAGGTAGACACAACGCACTCACTGTTCGTCTCTTTGACATAATCCCGCATTGCTTTCACTTTGGCCCATGTGTTATCAAAGTTACCTGCGATTCGGTTGTACATCCACTTGTCATATGCTTCGACATCATATCCAATCCAAGAGAATCGATAGAAGTCTAACCCTGCATCTACACAGTCACGCATGAACTTCCCTTCCATACGATAACCATTCGAGAAGATAAATGCTTTCGCACCATACTTCTTAACGATCTCGATGTACTTGGGTAGATTACGATTGAGTGTTGCCTCACCAGAACCATCCAGATTGACAACACGTAGACCATACTGTGCACAGTCTGCTACATTGTCCTCGAACTCTTGGAGCGACATCTTCTTGAGGAAACCTTTGTGTCGTCCACCGGTTCGTACGTCTTGAGGGCACATAGAACACGAATAGTTACAACCACCATTCACTTCAATCACTGCACGATCAATTTTAAAAGTCATCTATTTTATCCATTAGTTGTTTCTTATAACGTCTTGCACGACCCTCTAGATGTTTCTCGTTCTGGGGTAATCTATATAGGTAATCCCAAAAACAGTTATCAGGATCATGTGGTTTACTGAAGTGAACACCCTGTGGTGAATGTACCTTTGCAATACTACTACCACCCAATGTGATAACAGGTTTACAAAAGTTACGTGCAATGTACTGCCACATCCCATCATAGAAGATGCAGAACTTAGAAGTACTTATATGGTATATTGCCTCACGCACGGGCGTACGGTAGGACAACTCAACGAGTTCGTATCCTTTGAGTTCAAGAAACATGATGATCCTTTCCCATTCTTTCACAGAGAAAGTCATCTTCCACTTCTTACCACCCGAAGGTATCTCTCGATTGAAGGTTGGTCTCCAGAACACTACTTTGTTCTGAGAACGTTGGAATAACTCTTTACGGAATAACCAGTGATGGAAGGTGAGTACCTTTTGCGGATGTCTTTGGTGACCGAATCCACGCCACCTGAGTTTCCTTATCTCCATGTCTGTCGAGTTAAAGATATGGTTTACGGTAACGTTGTGCGAGTTGTGGTACATCCCTTCAAGAATGTTAGAACGCTCGATGATGGTTTCTGGGTCTTCATAATGGTAGACATAGTCCTCATCATGTTCCCAGAAAACATTCATCTTAATTGGATGGTCGTACATCTTAGACAATGCGTGTGCTGCATTGAGACCATACAATATATCCCCGACACCGATTGTACCGCGCCAGTCTATCTCGTAATCCTCATTAACCTGTATAGGTTGATGCGAGATAGGTTCACGATACACTTCGTTCATAACTATTTCACTCTTACAGTTCCATCATCCCATGTATCAGCAACTACTCGTCGTGGTTTCTCGTGTTTTACCGCAACATTCATACTTTGATACTGTTTCTTGTGACGATCTTTCTTCTTGTTTCGGGGGTCAAAGCGGCTGTACTTCGCCATGATTGAATCGTTAAACCTCTTCTAAAGTTACCATTAACCGTTCAGCTCTGTTAGTGACCTGACGATGCCAAAGACTATCTCTACCTTCTACTCCAGCACGTTTCCAATCACCTTCAGCAATTGCGGAGTTGAAGTTCTTGAACTTACTGAGACGGGTTCGTCCCATGTTAAACATCATATTGACAAGTACACCTTGTACTCCGTCTGGTAACGAATCAAAGTCGCCCTGTCCGTATAAAGCATGACACTCGCTGATTGCTGTATTGAGGTCGTTGTCAAAACATTCTGCGACTCTTTCTTCACTGATTGGGGTTCCGACCGGTTGTCCATGCTCGGGATCTGATTCGAGGACGAGATGCCCGACACCAAAGGTTGGATACCCAAGATGGTCGTTATAGATTGCATATTCTACTCCTTCGTCTACTTTTAATGTTTCAAAAACTTCTTGCCTATTCACTTCTAATCTCCTTGATAAATTGATTGTAGTAGATCTTCAAACTGTTCTACTTTCGCTAGTCTATTGGGCCAGAGGATGTAGTCTTTCTCTGGATTCTTTTTGAGGTTGTTTAATAATGGGGTTACTGCATTGAACAACTTGTCCAAACGGTCTTGTGTATCAGACACAGCCTCTCGTTCGGTGGTGACGACTTCTAGTTCGTCTTCTGTTACCGCAGTAAATCCGAAGTCAAATATATCGGACATTGCGTTTCTCCTCTAATTGGTTCATGCGATTCCCATGTGTTCCTTAGTCATTATATAGTCTCTTACTAGACCACTCCGAACTATATCTTCCCAACAGAAGTTGATTGTTTCGAAGTGTTTCATCTGTTCCAATATCTCTAAGAACGTACTGATACCCTTCTTATCCCTATCTGTCTTAAAGTCTGACTGTCTACCGTCACCACAAAAGATAACTTTGCAGTTGTTTCCTATACGTGTAATCACTGAATCGAGTTCATGAAAGTTTAAGTTTTGCATCTCATCTACTAACACAATCGTGTCGTCAAATGTGATACCTCTTATATAAGATGTTGATTCGAACTCAATGTATTTATTATGAACTAACTTCTCATATGCACGATCATCTTCAAAAAGATCTGCCGCAACCGCACGATAAGGGCCTGTGAACGCTTGTAGTTTCTCTTCAATAGTGCCTGGCAGAAATCCTACCTCTCTAGTGGGTACTGCTGATCGAATTATATGTAACGATTCATATGGAGTACTCTTATCAAGGATCTCAACTAGTGCAAAATACATTGCAAGGAATGTCTTACCCGTACCCGCAGTACCTACCATTGCAAGATTATTACCTGAGTTGTACGCTTCGAATGCCTCTTGTTGTCTTTGTGTCACTGGTTCAATAGTGCGTAGTTGTTCCATGCGTATGTTCATGGATTCAGAATGCTGTTTTTTCAAAGTCCGATTTACCACCCTCGAATTATGTTGTACATTATTAGATACGCACAGAAAAGATTAGACAATACAATGAACGTCCTTATATAGGATATTAGGTTTTCGTTGTTTGGGTCGTACCCATCTTCTTCATCAAACGATCCTAAAGCATGTTTCCAGATTTTCCAAAACTTAGTCATGAATGGTGTTCTTAACGTACCTGCTCTGGTTCGATTTGATTTGTTTGAGTTTGTCTTTCCAGTCACTACTGGTCTTACTGAGTACAGATCCTACTCCAGTAACCATTTTCGGTGCGGAATTGATTTGATTAGCCCATTCTCCGGACTCGACCATCTCGGTCATTTTTGATATGGAGATAATCATTTCAGTGACCTCTCCAGTTTTGATGTTTTGCATGTCGTATGTCGGCATAATAATATTGTCCAGTACGTAAAACAGGCCCCTAATAAAGAGGCCCGTGTTAGATACGGATCACCCCCTTAGTCGAGATTCAGCGTGTTGAATTGCAGTCTCTAAAAACGTTTGACGTTTCGCGACTTTGTATGCAATGTCTGCTTTCCCTTTTTTGTTTAGTTTATGAATGTAATGTCCCAACTCTCGCGAGTCTTTTCTAAGTCTTTCTAGTTGATTTGAGTTTCCAACCATACTCTCTCCTTCAGCTTAATTTATGGGGGGTCTATTCATGAATAAGTTCTGGAAATGCCTCCGTTACCAGTTTTTTAGTGATGCCTTTCATAGGCGGTTTCTTGTTTATCATAGTAACGATCAATTCTGCATCACGAGGGTGTATCGTTTCAACCATATCAAGGAACAATTTTTCTCTTTTGACGGATGTCAGTCGCTCGGACTCACGCAACCCTTTCACGAAGTATTTGAACTTCATATGTTCTCTTAGTAGGGTTGTGGGGGGACTTTCATCGGACGATGGGTTATATGGTACCGTTCCAGCGGGTAGGTTCCACTGAATGACGTTGTCAAAGGTACCACGTAATACATCTCTCAACGCATTACTCTGTTCGTTTTGTAGTATAGATACTTTATCTTTTCTACTTTTGGCTTTAGTTACTTTATCTAAAGTTTCGTACACTTGGTACTTTATTGCTGTTATTGCCATAATCTTATTAATCCTAAAAGGTGTTGAAGCTCATTATACAGTTATATAGTTGCCGTGTCAAGCATTTTATCTCTTAGACTTTTTACGTTCTGATGCTATCCACTTCTCTGCTTTCTTTGTGAGAGGTTTGTCAGTAAACTTCTTCGCATCACGATATGCGGTCAAGGTTTCTTTCTCGTAGTTCTTGCCTTGAGAGTTATCGACAACCAAGAAGTTAGGTTTACCAAACATGCGCTGGAACTTACCGATGTTACGTTGTACTGACTTCCAGTACTTAGTCACACCCTTCTCTCCTAGAGTACGTGCCCGCATTGCGTCACGAGCGATAGCAGTTTCGAGATCGGTGTTAACGAAAATCATTGCGACATCGTAACCAATCTCTTTTAATTTCTTTGCTTGATTTGCAACCTTGTCTGGATCTTTACCAGTACCATCGATTACTAATCCAAGACGACCTTTCAAGTATATTGCTTCCTTGGTACCAGTAAGTCTTTTCGCCTTACCTCGAATCTCTTGTCCCTTTGGTGAGAAGATGTTGTCTGGAGTCATATCCATTCCAATCTTATTCATTCCAGCCTCAAACGCATCGTCAGAGTTTACAACCTTATAACCAAAAGACTGTAATCCGGTCTTACCCACAATGAACGACTTACCAGATCCTGGCCCACCCGCGAGAAAGATTGCTTTGAAAATTGCGGGGTCGTTGACACCCTCTTCTAAGAACTGATTGAAAGTTAACACTGATAAACCCTTATTGTAGTATGATATTATTTATAAAACTTCTGTACTGAAGTAACAAAGTTTTCCGTTGTTATATACAACTAATCCATCTAACGCAGTTTCTTCTAGTACTTGAAATGCTTCCTTCAATGTATTTAGTATCGGTTTACCCTTAACATTGAAGGATGTGTTGAGTAATACCCCGCCACAGGCGCCCAGAAGGTCGTAGAGGAACGCATTTGACTTTCTGGTAACTGACTGCACCCTTGCTGAACCATCTACATGTGTTACAGCTGCAAGTTGTTCTTTATACTCTTCACGTACTTTAACACTGAAGTTCATGTATTCTAGGTTATCATATGACCCTGCATCAAAGTATATATGTGCGTCTTCCTGTCGTACCATAGGCGCAAACGGTCTGTAGGACTCTCTACGTTTGACTAGGTTGACCTTATCCTTCTTATCCCAACCCTTGGGGTCACAGATGATTGATCGATTGCCTAACGCACGAGGGCCAACCTCTGCATTACCCTGCACCAAACCAAGGATCTTGTCCTTCTTCAGAAGACCTGTTAACTGTTCTATTGAGATGATTGCAGAACTAAACTTGTTTCGATAAGTAAACATCTCGTGCATGTCCGGAATCGGTAGACCCGCATAACGAATGTCTGCGCCAACGAAATCATACCGTTTATTTAATGACATGTATTGACATAACATACCAAAGGGTAGTCCACTGTCGGTGACATCTGGTGGTACAAATACTTCTAGACCCAACTCTTCCTGTATACGTGTGTTGGTAAGAATGTTCAAGGCACAACCACCAGAAACAACCAGACGTTTTTCGTTGCGGCAGATCTCCTCCCACACGGATGGTTCTTGCAGATATTGCAGAATGTTCTCTTCATGTTGTTGTTGAATACCCGCAGCAATGTCACACTCTTCTTCCCATGTAACCTGAAAGGGACTGACCATCAATTGAAAATGATTAACCTCTTCTGGGTGTTCTCCCCAGTTTATAGTAAACCACCTTTTGCCATCTGGTTGTTCCTCACCAGTACGTATGATACCGTCTGATCTCAACTGTCTCGCGTTTGCATGATATGATCTTCGATACCAAATCCATGCTGGGTTGACCGTATTTGTTATTTCCTCATCTTCATCAATCAAACCCCTACCTAGGAATGCACCGTAACTATCACGATTTCCATACGCAGACATTCCCATGACTTTACCTGCCATGTCTAGAGATGAGTCAGTCTTACTGACCATGTTTTGGCAACCTAGTCCAGCGGCTAAGTTATAGTTGCGACCAAAGAAATATGGCCACGGTTGAGGGGATTCTCTGTCATAATTGGCGATCGATGCGGGTTTCACTAACCAAGGTTGACAGAAAAATACATGGGTATGACCGTCATCTCCACCCGCATCAGCAGTAAACGCAGTACAAGTCTTTCTTTCCTTTGCCCAAGGTGACTGTGCATATGCACCCCACGCATGAGCGCGATGGTGACGTTTGTGCCACTCGATCTTACGTACGTTGAAGATACTTTTGACTAGTTCAGGGTTAAGTGCGAGATCGTTATCTCTATATGGATCGTCTTGTCCACCGTATGAACCAACTATGAAAGCATCATAGTCGTTCTTAATACCCAAGGTTTTTTCAGAGATCTCTAAAACAGTCTCTAGTATCTCTCTTTGTTCTTCTTTTCTTGCATGTCCCCTATAGTGTTTTATTCCTGTTAACTTTTCAATTTCTATGACGTGAAATGTTTTTGTTTGGTCGTTGTACAAACATATTGAGGAATCGTGTCCCCAATAAGCAGCGCCCAAGTTAGCCATCAGGTTCTCCTAGATGTTTTGCATGGATTTTACATCCTATAAAGGAATTGTAATAATCATCACTTAACAAGACATCTTTCTCGAACTGAATCTTTGCTTCGTAATAAGAACAATCTCCCTTCGTCTTACACAGACGTAGGATCTCTCTATGATATTTTTCACCACCGTGATGTTCTACCAGTACCTTTAACGCTTCATTACTACCATAGTACTCACGCCAGTCAGACTGTTTGGTAACCTTACGTTTCCGTTTGGTTCCTTTGAGAGGGGGTAATCTGCGAGTAGACCAGAAGAACTTCTTCCCGATATATTTCTTTCCATCAGGATCGGTGATACAATAGACAAACCCGACGAAGTCTTTTAGGAAATCTTCGTCGGGTTCAAAGGGCAGGTTTTCAAATAACCAGTTAATCTTCCCACTCCTCTTGAGAAGGTGTACCACACATAGGACAGTGGGTAGGCTTCTCTTCAGAGTTTTTAACTATTAATGTGGAGGAGGCATCACAGACACCACACACCATTTCGTATTCATATTCCATAAGTACTTCCTCATGCAACAGCGACCTCGTCGTTCCAACCCCAGTCGCCTTCCATTCCGTTGACCGAGTATTCAGTCACCCTTTTTTCAAAGAAGTTGTCATGTGACGCACCGTTCAACACCCAATCCAACCAAGGTAATGGGTTATCCTTCTGACGGAACTTAGGTTTCAATCCCAGCTGAAGTAAACGTCTGTCAGCGATATGACGAATGTACTTTCGTACTTCTTCTTTGGTGAGACCCTGAATAACATTACCCTTAAATGCGAGTGCAATGAACTTATCTTCAAGATCTACTGCTTGTTTTGCCATAGTATATATCTTAGACTTTAACTCGTCATTTACGATACGTGGATGTTCATCACAGAACTCACGGAATAGTTTTGCATTACCTTGCACATGAATAGTCTCATCGCGAATAGACCACTCAACAATTGTACCCATACCTTTCATCTTACCGAAACGTTGGAAGTTCAACAACATTACGAACGATGCAAACAGTGACATACCTTCGTTAAACACTGACTGTGCAAGAGATAATGCCAGTCCAGTTTGAGTATTACTGTCCCCATCCTTCATGAAGTCGATCTTATCCGCCATCTCCTTGTACTCAAGAAACGCATGATACTCTTCATCTGCAAGACCCAGTGTATCATTCAACAATGCATATGCACGTTGGTGTACACCCTCACGGTTCGCAAACGAAGATAACATGTTACGTACTTCATTATTCTTAAACTTAGGTATTAAGAGTTCATGATAATTCTCTCCTACCTGTACATCTGATTGGGTGAATAATCGAAGAACCTGAGTAACAAACTCTTTCTCTTCTTTCGTCAATTTAGTCTTCCAATCTTGAACGTCTTCACTGAGTTCCGCTTCATCCTCTACCCAGTGTACCTCTTCATGTTTCTTTGTCAGTTCAACTGCCCAAGGATACATGAAAGGTTTGTACGTTTTACTAAACTCTAGTAACATCTATTCTGCCTCTTCTGTTTGATTTGTTTTTCCATATGTATATCCGTATTCTTTTGGACTCCAGATAAAGTCACTTCCTATTGTACGTAGATACTCGTAACCAAGACCTTCCAACATAGAGATAATCTCCACACTCCTTCTGGCTGATTCTGGATTATCGGCGTTTATCTCTGTAGTGATGACAGGACGACATCGTTTTATTGTTTCTATTGCACCTCTGAGTACTTGAAGTTCGAGACCCTCAACATCTATCTTGATATAGTCTACCACATCAAACTCAAATGAGTCCAACGTTCTAATCTGACATTTAAGGACACTTTCGTACTTACCTGAACCAGCCATAATGTCAAGGTTTCTATAATGAGAAGAATGTCCTGTCCAACTGGGTGTGAAGTAAATATCTATCTCACCTTCCTTTTCTCCCAATCCATAGGGGAAGACTTCAACGTTATCGTTTTCAAAACGCTTAACGTTTTCGATAAGACAATCTCTGACCGGTGTTACGATCTCAAACGACTTAACTTCATCGTATCTCTCACTCAGATACTTACTTACAAAACCATAACATGCACCCACATCAATGGCAACCCTTTTCTTCATTGGATTGCCCTTGAGGAATCTATTTAGTTTATTCAGATAGTTACTGTCCCAAGGTTTTCTCCCGTAAACAAAGTCGAGTATAGATTGGGACTTTTCTTGCTTCAGTATCACCCAATTACGGCGTTTGATTTTACCGCCGAAACTAGCCCTCACAGGCTCTACACTCTTCACCCTCTTCGGTTTGGAGCGCTCCATTAGATAACCACTGCATTAAATCATCATACCCACCTATGTACTCACCTTCCACGTATATCTGTGGTACAGTCTTTACATCTCTGCGTCCAGTGATCTCTGCGGCAGTCTTACCTGCATCTTCGATATCAATGGCATCATAAGGGATACCTCTCAGTTTCAACTCTTCTTTTGCGAGTTGACAGTACGGACAGTTCTTCTTGGTATACACCAGAGTACGTCGATCGTCCTGTAGTGCGACACGTTCAACCTTTTCAGATACATTCTCTGCACGTGCCTTTGCTTCCGTACGTAGGTAGTACAGACCCTTGAGTCCTTCTCTCCACGCCTTTAGGTGTACTTGGTTTACGTACGCCTTGTCTGATCCGGATGGGAAAAATACGTTAACAGACTGACCCTGACAAATGAAAGGTTGTCGATCTGCTGCGTGTGTTATTACCCAGTTCTGATCTAGTTCTTGTGCGGTCTTGTAGACTGCTTTCTCGCCTTCAGTCAAGAATGGTAGGTGTTGTACCGATCCTTTGTTGGTGATAATCGAAGTCCAGTTAGAGTCTGTGTCCTCTCCTTTTGCCTTTAATAGATCCACCAAGTATGCATTCTTCACTAAGAAAGAACCTGCACGTGTGCGGTGTGTGTATGCACATGCCTTCAGGGGTTCAATAGAAGGACTAGTAGAGAGGATTACTCCACTGGATGCATTAGGTGCAATCGCTAACAGGTGAGAGTTTCTTCGTCCAGATCCGATTCCGTCTGGATACTCACCTTTCTCCACTGCGAGTCTTTCAGTCTCTGCCACTGCGGCTTCGTTAATATGGTTGAACACAACGTGATTGATCTCTCGGGCTTTATCTGATTCCCACGCCACCCCGTGTTTCTGTAGTAGGCTGTGGAAACCCATGGCACCAAGTCCAATAGATCTTTCTCTTTCAGCAGAGTATTTTGCACGTGCAATTGAGTCGGGTGCGTGTTCGATGAAATAGTCAAGGACATTATCAAGCATACGAACAAGGTCTTCGACAATCGTAGTGTCTTTCCACTCATCAAAATATTCCAAATTAAGAGACGACAAACAACATACCGCAGTGCGATCAGGGGACGTGGGTAGATGGATCTCGTTACAGAGATTGCTACCATTGATCTTTAATCCCAGATCTTTTAAAGGTTGGGGTAGATACTTGTTTGCAGTGTCAATAAAGTTTAAGTAAGGTTCACCTGTACGGAATCGTGTCTCAAGGATACGTTCCCACAACTTACGTGCATCCACAGTATCCTTTACAGACTCATCCTTGGGATCACGCAGATTGAACGGAAGACCCATCGTCACACACTCCATGAACTCGTCTGTGATGTTGATGGCGTTGTGTAGGTTGAGTGCCTTGCGTTGTACGTCACCCGTAGGTATACGCATGTTCAAGAACTCAATGATATCAGGGTGAGACACGTCCATGTATGCAGCATAAGAACCCTTACGAGTCTTACCCTGTCGGTATGCGATCATATCTGCATCTACGGTGTGTAGGAATGGCATAGGGCCAGGCGCAACATCAGATACCGTACGTACGTCACTCCAGTGTCCACCGACACCACCACCGAACACAGATAACCATCGTAGTTCTGCGGTATGATCGATTAATCCTTCTAGAGTGTCTGGAACATATGTCAGGAAACAAGATATGGGTAGACCTTTACTCTTACCCTTTCCGTTACCATTAGGCGCATTAGAAAGTACAGGTGATGCAAACATGAAGTACTTCTTAGAAACATAATCATATAGACGTTGTGCGAGTGCTTCATCTCCACCTGACCATGCGATTGCTGCACGTCTGTAACCTTCTTGGGGGGACTTCTCGTTATCGTTTAGATAGAAGTCTTTTAACATTCCCAATGCGTAATCCTGAAGGGCGGAGTCGCGGGATTTATCAATCTTGACTGACATATAGTTTAGTCTCGGTGTAGTTTTAGTAACGTTAATATGAAGATACAGTATACACTGTACTTAGTCTTTTGTCAACTGTTCCGAGGACAATTCTTCATTCTTTTCCAACCAATCTTCACTATCCGTATCAGTATCTTCTTGTGTTGCTTTACGGTAGTACAGAATAATCTCTTTCTGTTCGAGTATATACCTACGGATCTCTTGTAGGTTAAACGCCATGTTCTCATAACCCTGTGGAGTCAGACCCATCAAGACGAATGCACCGGACTGTAACTTCTCAAGTTCGGCAATCTTTTCGTCCTTGTTCTTCTCCGTGATCACAAAGAACTGCACATCTTCTAGATTGATGGCTTGTGGTAAGGGTGGTTGGTAAATCTCTAAAGTCTTATACTCCGTAACTGTCTTAATGACCGGTTCCGGAACAACAGGTTTCCCCCAGTTGACAGATGGCATACCTGCACAACCAGTGAGTAATACTATAGATGATATAAAAAGGAGTTTACTGAACATCCGCATTTTCTATCTCCTTGCTGTCAGTTTCAATTGAACGGAATACCGCAGCAGTACCCTTGTTTATTCGTGGTTCGATAAGACCCGGCTTTGCTCTTGCAAGTCTGGTCATGTCATGCCTTTTGAATATACCTAGGTACTCGTCACGTTCTTTCTTTAGTTGATTTGATTTTTCAGTCAACTCACCTACCGCCTTGAGTTGATTCTGTAGATTATTTTCTGCACGTTCTCTTGACTTCTTCTCAGTCTCCAGTGCTTGTTCCATCTGGATCTGGTTTGTTTTGAGAATAGAGTTATTGGATTCTAACTGTGCGATTTGTTTCTGAGCATTATTAATAGTCACTGTGTGATATCCCCAACCTGCTGCTGCAAGCACCAATATCAGGGGTAACATCTTTAACATTCCAAACATCATTTCACCTTTTTAATTTGATAGTTGAACGGGTGTTGAGTATTCATTTCAAACGCCTCACCGGAACTTAGAACTCCTTTGAGACACTTGGAGTTAATCTTATCTATACGTTTAAAAGAGTACTCTGCTTTGGATGACTCGTCCCGCCAAATAAAAACTTCCCACTCATTGGTAAAAAGTTTGACTATAGGGTTAACAATCGAACGTAAACTGGAGGAGACAATCCTCAATAATCCTTGCCATATTTTCTTCAATTTCTTCCCGCTCCTTATAATATTCATACATTTGTGTTCTATGATGTGGAGGTAGTTGGTGGAACTCAATCCACTCCTCTGGTTTCATGAACTTTTTTGCAGGGTAACTCACTTCAAGACCAATTTCAAAGTAAGGTTGGTCTGTGATTAAGTCGATCTTCTCTTCGAGGTTGCCAGATACAGCAACGCACCCCGTCATCATCCAAAGGGACAATATCAGAGGTGCGTATGTCTTCACTTGTTTCTACGAACCCTCTTACCTGCAACTTCGATATAGTTACGGGTAAGTGGTTTAGTCTTCCTTTTCTTCTTGGGCATCATGTCGGCTGTGTCATGAGGTATACCCGCATCTGCTGCGGTCATCGCATCTTCATACATTTGTTTAAAGGTTTTCATTGTTTTAAAATACCAAGCACAGTGCAATACCGATCAGTACACCAATACCTTTGTGTACCCATGTCATCTCGTAATCGGTCATGTTGTACTCAGTCTGGAGACGCCATTGGTGTCCTTCGTGCCACGTTTTTATTTTCTTTAGAATGTTCATCGGGTTATTTCTCCTAGAGTAACATACAATGAGTGTCCTGTATTTATATGTTCGACACAATAAACTCTGTGTCCTAGTACATTTCCTACAGGGAAACACCCATCTTTTACTCTTATTGTGTCGTTTCTTTTTGCGATTTCTGAACACAATTTGATGTCCAGTTTGTTTTCATTAAGACGATAGACACCTTGACCTAACTCTCCATCATCGTTAATGTACCACTTAGAATCTTCTTCAAGTAATTCAAAATCCAAATCAGAGTTTGCAATGATTTTGTCAATAGACTTATCACTCATGTCGTACGTTTCTTTGATCAGAAACAGTGCAGCTGCATAGGATGCGAGTTTACTCCCACCGCCAGGCACCTTGTTCAGTAGACGTTTGACATTGAATACCAATCGCATGAACGTACTGTACGCATCTTTCTCTTCTGTAGATGACACTTTCTTTGATTTCTGACGCACACCATTCTTATCGATCAAACCTAGTTTGAACGCATCGGTATCTTCCCAAGGTGTTGTTAACATCTTGATGAATCTAAATGTGTAGTAGAGATCACCTGCTCTTGATGCTAGTGACATTATATTTTCCTCAGTTCTTCAACGATCCTAGGATCCATTGGGGTACTAGCATATTTAGTGTTTTCAATATGTCTAAGATAGATTAAAAAGGGTTTTATTATCGCCCAGTCTTCTTCACTAGGGATCTTGAACTCTAACATCCGAAGGCCCGCAGGCACCCCAAAGACGTTAAAGATAACAATGAGGTGGTTTAGTAGTAAGTTTACTGGAGGATTACCGTTATCATTGTAACGGGTAATAAGACGTTTAATGTACTTAAAACGTTTTAAATCTTCATAGAACTCTTCTGCGTCCACACATCGTGGATTGTAATAGTTCCTTATCGCGAATAACTCAAACGTGGAGTCTTGCAGTTCATCGAACAGATGCATATAGTGGGTTCCGAATCTCAATTGTTATTGTACTATCTATACGGTAAAACTTTCTCCGCATCCACACTCACCGGATTGGTTTGGATTCTTAAACTCGAAACCTTCATTGAGACCCCTTTTGACCCAGTCTAGTTCTGTACCATCAAGATACACCAGACTCTTGGAATCGATAACTACTTTGAATTGGTCAAACTCTGAGACATTATCATCGTCTTCAATATTGTCTGCAAACTCTAGAACGTATGATAATCCCGAACAACCGGTAGTTTTGACTCCTAGACGTATGCCAATACCTCTAGAACGTCCCTGTAGTTGATCTAAGACACGTTTCTCTGCGGTGGGGGTGAGAGTGACACTCAAGTGAAGATACAGATATCAATAAGTTCTGCGACAGCTCTTTTCTTTTTTATGTCTTTAACTGCGGCTTGGATTGCATCCTCAGCGAGAACTGAACAGTGAATCTTCACTGGTGGTAGTGCCAACTCTTCTGCGATTTGAGTGTTCTTAATTTGTGCGGCATCATCGACATGTTTACCTTTGACCCACTCAGTTAATAGGGAACTGGATGCAATTGCTGAACCACAACCGTAGGTCTTGAACTTGGCATCCTGAATGATACCTTCTTTAGATACCTCGATTTGCAGACGCATTACGTCACCACAGGCAGGTGCACCGACCATGCCAGTGCCGACATTTTCGGCAAACTCATCCATACGGCCTACATTACGTGGGTTCTCGTAGTGATCTATTACTTTCTCTGAGTATGCCATTAACTGAGTTTCCTCTGGATCCACTTGAATAGTGCGTAGATACTTAGACCGTAGAAGGCCAATACACTCATAGGTAATGCGATGTAGATGAGTTCCCACGGAGATAGAAACAATACTTCCCAAGTGAACTGGGCGACTGCTTCTGCGTCACCTAGTTCTGCACTGCTGTCGAAGTCACACTCTTCCATTGTTCTAATCCGCTAGTGGGTTATCGAGTACTTGTTGTATTTTCTTGTTGAGTCTGTCTTCGAGTGCTTCGATTTGCAGTCGAGTATCGTTTTGTAGGGACTCTCGTTTCGTGTCAAACTTCTCATTCGCACGGTCTATCTCACCTTCCACCTTTTCATTCATGTCCCTTACAGTGGACGAGAAGCGGTCTACACGTCTTTCCATGCGGTTAAAATCGTCTCTCAGGTCATTCTTGATCGAACGAGAGTAGTCGATTGCCTCATCGAGTTTAACGGTGATCACATCGTTGCGGGCTTGGATATCACCTACATCAATGTTCTGAACAATCTCTTTCATATCCATGTAGTCTTTGTAGAACTCGAATGCAGCCCATGATGCTCCACCTAACGTAGAGAGGGCGGTTAACGCAATCGCCATCATACCACCCTGAAACTTTATTCCGGCAATTTCTATTTCTGCCATTTTTGACCTTCCTAATTATCGTCACTTTCTGCGAACTTGAGGTTTCTTAGATTATAGACCTCTTGTTCTAGTTTTCGGATCTCCAGTTCCCTTGCTTTCAACTCCAATTGATACAACTTATTGCAATCTAATCTCTTCTTGGGCGCCCCAAGAGGAATGGTTATCTTTGCATATACACCAACGTCTCTCACGAATCCGTTGGGATCGTATCCGTCAGGATTTACCCCAACGTTCTGTTGATTAAAGTTCTGTCCATATGGATCGTTTTGGTTTAATACACCTACCACACCAAACTCTACATTAGTCGCAGAACCAATAGCCTGTGAACACTCAAACTGTCCTGCCCGAACTCTGTCGGACTGATAACTTTGTGATGAACTAGGTAACGCCATATTGATTGAGTTTGATTGTGCCCAAACAGGCACACTAGTCACCATCAAAAGCATCATTACTAAAATACTTCTCATTTTCTTCTCACTTTATCTTCGAACAGATTCTCGAATATAACATAGGTTTTGTTGATTTGTTCTGAAGGGGTCTAGACTTAGAACACACGTAAACCGCACGGTCTTTATCTTTTGCCCTTATGTATATATCTATCTTCTTTTGCTTCTGATATCCTACCTGAACGGTGTTTTTTGCGACAGTATTAGTGGTAATCGCAAACGGAACGTCTGTCCAGTCTTCTTCGTGTACCGATAATTGGTAGTATAGGATATCGTTACGACTGTTGAACAGTCTCATCTCTGCCTTGTAAACCGCAGGGACATGAGATAATGTTAACTTGGGGTAGGTAGGAGTCCACTCGTGGGCACTTGCGTACCCACTTGCGGATAAAAACATTATGAAAACGTATGCACGTATTCTTTCATTCATCATTGCAACTCTCAGTTAGACTCGGATATCGAAAATCAATCCTTTTCGTCTGTACTTATAACCATACTTCAACATCAAAAAACGTGCACGATTCTTAGATGGCAATGCACTCGGCAACCACAGCAGACTGATATGATCCGCCGGGATATGCACGACCTACGCCGTAAACTGCTTCAGAATCTATCTTGAACCATGTAGAACCAGCAACGGTGAGACTAATCTCCGTTACGTTGTTGTACTCTACCTTATCATTATCATAGGCACTCATTGTGCTGTCTGATACTTGATCTACGGAAACATCACCTGTCCAGTATACAACGTCAGTTAGTGCGGGACTTTCTGTGAATGCCTCAGGGTGGGTTATCACTGCTTTGTAATAACTTGCCTGAATCACGTCAAATCTCACGACTGGTCGCACACCGCCATCAGCAGGATCAGTACTCAAAGTGCCTGGAGCAGGGTTACCAAATACCCCACCGACATCCTGAGTAACTACACATTTGCTTTCGACAGAACCTGAAACTGGTATCTGTGTGTTCGCATATGCAGTATTACCTAAAACCATTAATAACAATAATACAAAAGTTTTATTGAACATTACGTTCTCCCTTTATTTACTACTTCTTATTTGCATACTGTAAATTAACTAATTCCTGATGCTTTAGATCTTGCGCCAGGCCAACTCTCAAACCTTTCCTACTTCTAGGTAGTTTAGCATCCACCAACACTACTGTGTCACTGTATGTCCCCCCGTCAATAGAATATGTGTACCCCACTGGTATTCCTTTCAGTGCGATTAAACTATTGTGTAGTGCAAGTTGTTCTGCACTAAACTCTGTCACTGTTGACATGCCAAGTAAGTTCTCTAGTCTTGCATCAGATTCCTCTACTTGTTCTGCCAACTTGCGGCGTTCACGACGATCCTCTTCTTCGTCCTGTGCTCGCATGTTTGCCTTTCTATCCAACTCTGCTTGAACGTAATCTTCATCCAGAGGATCTATTATCGCGATCGCCTCATTAACGATTGCCATAGGATCCTTATAGCCTGGACATGTAGGATTAGATTGTGGGTCGAAACATGGATCGAACTGATATCCATAAACGACTTCCGTGTCAACTACTTGTCCCTTACCTTCAACTTCTATAGAACCACTACCCCAAAAATCAATTGGTATTAGAGGTACCGGTACTGATTTGGTGATTGAGTTTCCACCCACACCACTCCAGTCATCCGTCTCACGGAAGATGTATCCGTCTCCTCGTGCGTTCTCGTTCTGCACGTGGACTAACATATCATCTTCAGTATCCTTAATCGTTGTATAACGATAGAATACATTGTTAACTTGTAATCCCGCCTGTTGAGGAAGGATATTGGTCATTACCCAGTTTAAAGCATCATCACGTGCGGCGTTCCCTGTAATACCGTATATGGTATCAGAGTAACAAACCGAGCAATAACAAAGCAACCCCACCAATACCAGCAGCTGTCTTTTTACCATTACTCATGCCCTCCTCGGCAACATCTTCGCCTTCTAATTCTGCAATTTCCCACGCAGTCTTTGCGTCATTACCTATCTTACCATCTTTCGGACAGGGTGTACCCGCATTCATCATAGCGTCGAAAACTCGACGATCAGTACACATGACTGACACTGCGGCCACTTTCATTCCCATATCATAGAGAGTTTTAGCGTTCTTTAACCTCTCACAATTATCATCTGTAATTTGTGTTCCGGTACTGATGCCCAGTATTTGGGTTTGTACCGCACCGGCAACTCCAAATGTACATAAATCTGAGTTAGAGGTGTTTATTGTAGGTGTGATCGCTGAAGCTGGAGGCGATTTCAACGTAGTCGTAGACTCCGTCTTTGAACTAACCGTGCTATCAGTCGTACTATCTGTGTAGATAATATCCAGCGGTGTTTCATCTTCGGTGTTATCCTGTGCAGATACGCAGAGGGATAACACCATCAATGGGAATATGACGAGATTTCGTAACAACATAATTTATACATCCTTTAGACAATGTCAATAATTTATACACTTCACTATATATATGCAACTATTGTACCAACTTTACTTTTTCCCACCCGCGTAAGCTTGTCCACCAAAGAACGCAGCGACAATTGCAGCAACTGATACAAAGTACGTTGCAGCCATATCACCCAGTATCTTTGATGCACCATCCAGACCAATCAGATCTGCGATGACTACTGCGAAGGGGTACAATAAAAGACCGAATAGAGCAAACCACGTCATGCTTCTCTGTGCATCACGCATTGCGTCCTGATCTTCAAGTTCTCTTCTCTTGAACTCAAGATGCATCTCAAGTTCTTCTTTCGAAATATGACCATCACCATTAGTATCAGCTCCATCAAGTATATCGGAGTCGATTGTTTTATGGTCAGCCATATCAGTCTTCCTTTAATTCCTGTGTAAATGTTGCAGGTGACTCGTGCCAAGTCTTCTCTTCTTCCGTGATCTCTCTTTCTGTCGCAGGTGCTTCATGCAACGTACGAGGTGTGTGAGGTCTCCAGTCAGGTTTTACTGCCTTCTTCTTCTTTACTGGTTTGGGGTTTCTTGCCTCGTGCCACTCTGCAACGAACGCAGGGGACAACTTCTGAGACTTGAGAAGTTCACCCGAAGTAGGATGAACCCAACCATTTAGGGTAGGTACTGAGTTCTTAGGTTCTGACATTACTTTGTTCCTCCTTTGACAATCTTCTTATCGCCGTTAGACAACTTGTCACTCGCACTACGAGGACTTGCTGGTTTGGTCACTTTACCTGCTTTAGATGCATCATCGTGACCTTCTTCTTCAGGTGTGATGTCTGCTTCTTTTGGACTGTCGACGTTGTTGTCCGCAGCCATCTTCTTAGAACCCGCACCCTTAAACTTGTCTAATGCCTTCTCACCCTTACCTTTCTCTTTACTGTCAGGTTGAGTGGCTTCACAGGCAGGTTTCATCTTCTTAGATGCGTGTATGTGAGACTTCTCTCGCATGATGGTCAGATCTTCGACAGGGACATTCTTCTCTACACCATGTTCGAACATAACGTCATAGTGTGTTACGATCGCAGAACCATCTTCTTGTTCTACCAGAGTATGTTCACCAGAGATACACTCACCATAACCCCACTGTTCTGAAGTCACGTGAGAAGCACAATCGTGTTTGAGTGCTTTGTGTGCAGACTTCGCGTCAAGATCATCTTCGATCTTCTTCTTGTCGCCTTTCTCTGCGCGAGGACAATCTGGATCGTGGTTCTCCATAGATCCTTCACAGTCTGGACACTTATCCATCTTGTCTTTATCTTCGTTTGTGACCGCCTTAGAGATCGCTTTTCGACGTTTATGCAGATACTTGTCCGTAGAGTCAGTATCTCCGTCATTATCGATGTCTTTGTCTTTACGGTCGTCGAACTTCTTCTTGACCGCGTCCTTATTGACAGGGTCAAGGTTCTTTTCAGTTACCTGTGACCAGAGATCTGCCATCTTGTTTATGATTTCTTTGTTCATTTTTACTCTCCGATCAAGTAATAAATTGAGTTAATGTTGCACCAACAACAGTAGCGACGATGCCGACAAGCACCCACGCAAACTTTTGCATGAAATTGACTTTCTCTACAAGAGTAGTCACGTGTCTTTCGATGTTGTCTATTTTACCTGACAATCGATTCATTCGCTCGTGCTGTTCCGCACGGCGTGTCTCTAAATCTTCGATCTTCTCTTCCACCCTGGCAAGTTGTATTATAGACTCCGACATTTTGTCGATCTTGTCTTCTATGCGGATCATCCGCTGTGCTGCTGTTTCGGTAACCATTACCAAGCCTTACACGACCAATATCGCGCCTTGTCTTTAGGGCCCGGATTGTCGCAGTTATGACGTGCCCTGAATGATTTTCGACGCGCAGGAATATTCTTCTTGATCGTCATGTTTTTGTCTCCAAAGTTTACTTTCTTTGCCTTTCCGTCACCATCCGGATCAACATAAACCTTGGACTTTTTTACATCTCCAGACATAGGTTTATTCAGAGGAACTTTCTTCCCCTGATATGTCGCTTCACTGTAATGTTGTTTAAACGATTTCATGTCTCTATTTATACCTTCTATGAATCTAGAGTTATTTGCTTTTATTTTTACTTTTATTTTTCTTTTTGAGGTCGGAAATACCCTTTCTAAGATTCTTCATATACTTTTCACTACCCGGCTTAGGCCCAAACTTAACTTTTGAACCTTCGTTAGATCGACCGACTAACTGCCAACCATCTTTCTTCATTCGGTCAGCAGTCGCACCGTCAACCGTACGGGTGTAAGTCCCTTTCTTAACAGTGTACACCTCTGCACCTTCTTCAACTTCGACAGACTCCCTCTCTCCCATTCGTTTACCTTGGGTAGCACTAGTGTTAGTAGGAAACTTACTTTTCTGATATGCGTTATACTCTTTACGTCTTTCTGCGTCCTTCTTCTTTTCAGCAGGGGTCATCTGTGATACTGGTTTACGTGCTTCTCTCATCTCACTGAATGTCATGTTTTCCTTGACAGACTCGTTTTTCCAACCACCACCAGCGGCTTTGTACTGTTTAGCTGCCCATCCGTTTGCATATGCTGAGGGATATACGTCAAACTTTGCCTTTGCCTGAGACTTAAACTTAGACCAGAGTGAGGGGTTTGTTGGTACACTCTTCTCATCGAGGTATTCTTCTTTCTGCAAGTCTTTCATCTGATTGTCCTTAGTGATAAGTGCATCGACAAAAGCATTCTCTCTTATGCCGTTTTTCTTTCTCCAACCCAAAACAGTTTCAGCATCATTGACTTCGTCTGCGTACTTCCCTGCCTTTCTTCCTTTAGGATTTGCTTTCATGGCATCGGATGCATCTTTCCTAATGTACATCAATTGAGCTTTTGGTAAGTTCCAGAATCTATCGTTTTCGATACGAGCACCGTTCCTAGGTCGACCATCACCCATTTTCCACTTTGTTGCTTCATCAAGTTCTACTGACTCTTTAACGAAGTCAGGAGCACTTGTCGCCATGTTACCTTGTGCGAGAGAGAACTGGCCTTGTCTATTGTAGATCGTGTACTTCATACCGCCAGGATTGTTTACGTTGACGCAGTTGATCTTCTCAAGATTATACTTGGCAGACTTACTCTTAGACTTGACCAAAAGAGTAACCTTGTTATCTTTACGTATGCCAGAACCAAAAGACACCGACAGTTTGTCACCCTTCTTGAGCGAGTCAAACATCTTTTGATCCATTTTTTGTTCGTTAATCTCTTCGATCTTACTCATTTCTACTGATTCCCTTTTATCTGTTTTAACCATAATGGGTTTGTTACCTGTGCCGGGACGATCTGCGTCTGG
>ENA-UZWT01001885-UZWT01001885.1-metagenome-genome-assembly--contig:-Day-1-50m-contig-1885_pt1 | contig 29844 bp, 24 predicted proteins | sample MGYA00260338_ERZ794898 | MGnify/ENA metagenome assembly ERZ794898 | reverse complement strand
TGAAAAAATGAGAATTGATACTACTGGTAATGTAGGTATAGGAAGTGCGAGTCCATCACAAAGACTACACGTAAATGGAAACGTTGTAATAGAAGGTGCTTTGTACGATTCAGGCAATTCTCAAGGAACAAGTGGACAAGTACTATCATCTACAGGATCAGGTATAGATTGGGTAACTCCTGACATACCAATAACTCCCAATTGGAACTTAAGTGGAGATAGTGGTTCTTCGCAAAATATAAGTAATTTTGACACAGTAGACATAGTTGGAGGAACTGGAATATCTACCGTTACAAGTAATACAGATACTTTAACTGTAAACCTTGACAACACTGCTGTAACAGCAGGTGCTTATACATCCGCTGACATTACTATTGATGCACAGGGTAGAATTACTGCAGCTGCTAGTGGTAGTGGAGGAGGAGGTAAATTCGTAGATGGTACAAACACAAACAATGCAGTTTATACTACAGGCAATGTAGGAATAGGAACTACAAGTCCATCACAACCACTCCATGTAACTGGAAATATATTATCTAATGGAGTACTTTATGGAGATACAGGAATTTACTCAGATGATTATATTACTGCTAATGGGGATATCAGAACTCTTAATAATCTTATAGTTGATGGAGATGCAGGCATAGGAACTACGAGTCCATCACAACCACTACACGTATCTGGAAACGCTAGGGTCACAGGTGCTTATTACGATTCAAATAATTCTCCAGGAACAAGCGGACAAGTGTTGTCATCAACTGCAACTGGTACAGATTGGGTAGATGCTAGTAGCGGTGGTGGTAAGTTCGTAGATGGTACAACTACCACAGATGCAGTTTATACCACAGGTAATGTGGGTATTGGAACTACTACCCCTGGTAGTACTTTAGAAGTAGATGGAAGCGTTGAATTTAATACTTCTGGCGATGTAATGCTGTTTATTAATGATACTACAAATAATTGGGGTATCGGAGATATGGATTCTGCATCAGGAGGTGAATATATAAAAAATAATTCTGGTAGAATTGAAGTATATACTGGTGGAGTTTTAGGACCTACATTTAGAAATGGTAGAATAGTAAATGTTACTGATCCTACTACTGCTCAAGATGCTGCTACAAAAAATTATGTGGATAATCTTGAAGTAGCAATTACAATTGCTGCAAGTGATGAAACTTCTAACTTAACAACAGGACAAAACAAAGTTACATTTAGAATGCCTTACGCAATGACTTTAACTGATGTAAGAGCAAGTGTAACAACCGCACCTGTAGGTAGTACTCTTTTAGTAAATATTGATCAAAATGGATCATCTATATTTACTACTAATGTATTATCTATAGATTCTACAGAAAGAACAAGTACAACAGCAGCAACAGCAGCTAATATAACTACAACAGCACTAGGTGATGATGGAGAAATAACTATAGATATAGGACAAATAGGATCTACTACTGCTGGAGCAGGTTTAAAGGTAACCTTAATTGGAACAAGAGCATAAAATATGAAAGCAGCATTAATAAGAAAATCAACACAGGAACTTATAAAAAAAGATCAGTATCCTAATTTATTATTAGACCCAGTTGTAGGCTTAGATGAAGACTTAGAATGGTTATTAATTGTAAATAAACCAACTCCTACTTATAACTCTGATACACATAAATTAGTCCAATTACCAGAACAGATAACAAATATACCTCACGAAGAGTATGCACATTTAAATCAATATGTTATAGAATTAGTGGCAGTAGAAATGACTCAAGAAGAAATAGATAGTTATAACGAACCTAATCAGTATATTGCAATGCAAGAGATGTATAAAGAAGATGGCATGCAATTATTTGATGAGTTTTTTGTTAAGGTAGAAACGGAACGTGCAAATAATAGTATTTCAGAAGATGGTATTGATGACTTAACAGAGTTAGTGTATTCTAGTATAGAGCCACTTTATAGAGGAGTATGGAGAGTTGTTAAGACTAAATTAAATCAGTTACAAGAACCTACTAATCAAACTGCATTAGGTTTATTTAATTGGATGAAGGATAGTGTAACTGATTATATAAATATAAATTATTAAATGAATATAATAAATCCTCATAGACACGCAGAAGCTTCATACGCTGGGGATGGCTCATTTGCGATGGAGTTTACTACTACTGCAGCAAACACAACTGTCTATCTTCCAATTAGGTCAAGTGACACTAGCGGTAAGTTAGTTTTTGACGATGGTACATCTGATGTGATTGGCAATCCAGACCAAGCAACACACACATTTACAAACGCAGGAATTTATATTATTAAGTATTATGGAACTGCTTCTAAGTTAGAATGGCATGGAACACTTTCAACTGCAAATAAGCAATTCTTAACAAAAATATTAGATTGGGGAATAACTGGAGCAACATCTGCAAAGTTTCAGTATTGCAGCTCTTTAATATCTGTCGCTTCAAACTTAGAAAGTACGACAACAGATTTATCTTATTGTTTTGGTAGTTTATCAAGCGCAGGTAATCCAGATGTAACTACTTTAGATGTGTCTAATGTGACGAATATGAAAAATATGTTTCAACAGTCAAGAGGTTTTAATCAAGATATTGGAGATTGGGATGTGTCAAGTGTTACTAATATGGCGTCTATGTTTTATGGTGCACGAGCATTTAACCAAGATTTAAATAATTGGGATGTATCAAGTGTAGTCGCTTTTAACTATATGTTTTTCTTTGCTAATGATTTTAATGGAGATATTAGTGATTGGACTTTTAGTACAAATAGTGTAGACATGCGAGGGATGTTTCTTTATGCAGTTGATTTTAATCAAGATATAAGCGGTTGGGATACGTCTAATGTGACTAAGATGGCACAGATGTTTCAAGTAGCTACCAGTTTTACCCAAGATATTAGCAGTTGGGATACAAGTAATGTGACAGTGTTTGGAAGTATGTTTAGTAGAAATACATCAGCAAATCCAGATGTAAGCAGCTGGGATACAAGTAGTGTGACACAGTTTGGAGCTATGTTTGATAGAGCAACATCAGCAAATCCAGATATGAGTTCATGGAATTTTAGTTCTGGTAATAACTATACCAATTTTCTTAGAAGTTCTGGTATATCCACAACTAACTATGATGGTTTCCTAAACAGATTAAATGCACAAAGAATTACATATTCACTAACTGGTAGAGCAATAGGAGATATTCCATCTACGTATACAACCTCTGTAAGCGGAGCAGCACGAACTGCACTACTGGCTAATGGCTGGACTTTTACTGATGATGGTGCAGTTTAAAATAAAAAAAATAATTAAGCGATAAAAAAAATAAAGATGGCTTTTAAAAATTCAGGTTACATAATAGTTGATCAAGACCCAAATCTTGAGGCTGCTATACAAGGAACACAGATTCCTTTATTAGCAATACTAGATGATGGAGTTAACCCTATTAGTAGGTGGAGTTTTGATTCTAATGCAGTGGCAGGTTCTAAGTGGACTAATATGGGAACTAATCACCCAACTGTTACAGGTGGAATATCTCTACCTACATTTAGCTCAGTTGCTTATCCTTTAGGTAGTGAGTTCATTCTTTTTGCTGAAAATGGAAATTTGATAAGTTCTCACATTTCTAATGGTATTGCTTGGGCTCTTGTGTCAGAAGTACACCCTGAAACTATTTCAGGTACTTCACTACCAACATGGTCTTCTTCAACACATAAAATTGGTACTGTATTTCTACTTGTTGATTCTAATGGTATTATGGTAGAATCATATATATCTAATATTTCAGGATGGGTAAAGACTTTTGGTATTGAAAACAAAGTTGAAATTCCATCTTATGCATTTGCTGAAAAACTATCGCCATCTATTTCAGAACTGAGAAGTTGGGTAGATTTAAATTTATTAGATGAGGATAAGAATAAGTCTTTATTATATTTAGATATTTCTAAAACTTATACGCAGGGTTCAGTAGAGACTATGACATCAAATAGTCCAGGTGCACCTAATTCTAGCATAACTAAAATAACTACATCAGTAAATGGTGTTAGCATTATTAAAAATTGTGATATAAATATTATAGAAAATAGTATTAATGTGTATTCTCCCTCTGAGTTTGAAGATGCATTGGCTGAAGAACTTTTATCTCTTGATGCATCATTAGGTGATCTTATTATAACAGATAATAGCTATGATGGTACTGATTGGACTTTTGAGTATTCAAATATAGGAAATTCAAATTCAATTGCAATATCTGTAATAATAAATAGTGTTGTTACTATTGATGGAGGAGCTAGTACAGCAACTATAGTTGGAGGTAACTCAGAGGAGCCTAGTTTTACATGGGATATTAATAAAGATGAAATAACAAAAATTGATTCATTTATTCCAAAAGCTGTTGTACTTACAGGAGCAGAAAGAACAGCCACTAATCTTGCAGATGTAGATTATGATAAAGGTAAGATTATATTCAATGAGGATACTGAAAACTTAGAGTATTGGAATGGTACATCTTGGGTAGTACTTAGTATTGTTTAAATAAGAGTTAAATTTAAAATAAATGAGCCAAATAATTAGGTCAGAAATAAAAAAAGAAGTAAGAAAGATATATAGTAAGATTTGCTCCATTAGAAAATCTATATCTAATGAATTAGTAGTTATATCATTTGCAATTAGCGATGAAACTACTGACATTGAAATTGGAACTGAAAAACTTACAATGAGAATGCCTCATGGAATGACATTAACCGAAGTGAGGGCAAGTGTGTCAACTGCACCAGTAGGAAGTCCAATTATATTAGATGTTAATCAAAACGGAGTATCTATATTTACTACTAACCTATTATCTATTGATGATGGCGAAAAGACAAGTACAACATCAGCAACATCAGCTAATATAACTACAACATTATTGACTGATGATGCAGAAATTAAAGTAGACATTGACCAAGTGGGATCAACAACTGCTGGAACTGGTTTGAAAATTTATTTAATCGGAACAATAATATAAAAAAATGAAAGCAGTTTTAATAAGAAAATCAACTCAGGAAGTTATAAAAAAGGGAAAATACCCTAATAGGAAAATGAGTCCGATTGTAGGACTAGATGCAGATTTAGAATGGTTATTGGTTGTATATAAACCTAATCCTAGTTATGATCCCTTAACTCATAAGTTAGTGCAGAAAGCGGATAAAATAACAGATAATCCACATCCAGACTATCCACATCTTAATACATACAAGGTGAGTACCAAAGCGGTGGAGATGTCAGATGCAGAAAAGGAAAAATATATCGAATCGCAAGAGGATCAAGATTTTTCCGCTATAATTATATCTGAAAAAAAGCAAGATGGTACAAATTTATTTGACAGATTTTTTGCTAAAATAGAAAGAAAAAAAATTAATGGAAAAATAACTCATGATCAAGCTATAGAATTAATAGAATTAATACATAATGCTATTTTTCCGCTTTGTAATGGTTTGTGGGAATTAAGTAAAAAAAGAGTTAATAATTTAAGTCAACCGACAGATGAAAAATTAATACAATTAATTGAATGGTTGAAGGGTAAGATTGATAACTATGTTACAAAAAATTATTAAATGAATTTAGGTAATCCTTATAGACACGCAGCAGTAGAAGTTCCATATGTTGGAGATGGTTCATTTGCGATGGAGTTTACTACTACATCACCAAACACAACTGTCTATCTTCCAATTAGGTCTAGTGACACTAACGGCAGATTATCTTTTGACGATGGTACATCTGATGTGATTGGCAATCCAGATCAAGCGACACATACTTTTGCAAACGCTGGTACTTATATTATTAAGTATTATGGAACTGCTACGAGTTTAGCTTGGGGTTCTGCAACTACTGCGCAAAAACAATTTTTAACTAAGATATTGGATTGGGGAATAACTGGAGCAACATCTGCGAAATTTGAGAATTGCAGTTCTTTGATATCTGTCGCTGCAAATTTAGAAAGTACAACAACAGATTTATCAAATTGCTTTGCTAATCATAATGGAAATCCAGATGTAAGTTTATTAGATGTTAGTAATGTAACTAATATGTATGGAATATTTTTGCATTGGAGCAGCAGTTTATTATTTGTTCCAAATGTTAGCTCTTGGGATGTAAGTAGTGTGATTGACATGAGTTATGTGTTTTACGGATTAACAAATTTTAATGAGGATATTAGTAGTTGGGATGTGTCTAATGTCACAAATTTAAGTGGACTGTTTACTTACGCTGTTTCTTTTAATCAAGATATAGGAAATTGGGATGTATCTAATGTGACTAGTACGGATCGTATGTTTATGGGTGCTTGGAATTCTACGATATCTTCTTTTAATCAAGATATAGGAAATTGGGATGTGTCTAATGTGACTGATATGTCATGGATGTTTTATAATAGTATTTTTAATCAAGATATTAATTCTTGGGATGTATCTAATGTCACGAACATGGCTGCTATGTTTAGAAATAGCAATGCAAATCCAGATATTAGTTCTTGGGATGTTTCTAATGTTACTAATATGGCTTATATGTTTCAAGATAATTCATCAGAACTTCCAGATATGAGTTCTTGGGATGTGTCTAGTGTGACAACTATGAGTTATATGTTTCGTGATGCAACATCAGCCATTCCAGATATTAGTTCTTGGGATGTGTCTAGTGTGACAAATATGTCCGTAATGTTTACTGATGCAGCATTAGCCGATCCAGATATGAGTTCTTGGGATTTTAGTTCAGTAACAAGATATAGTCCTTGGCTTAGAGGCTCTGGCATATCTACAACTAACTATGATGGTTTACTAAACAGATTAAACGATCAAAGAATTACTCATTCACTAACTGGTAGGTCATTAGGAACTATTCCATCTACATATACCACATCGGTAAGCGGAGCAGCAAGAACTGCGCTACTAGCTAATGGTTGGACTTTTACTGACGATGGTGGAATTTAAAAAATATTGCAATGGAAAAAAAGAAACTAACTGCAGCACAGAAGTATAATCAACTTAAAAAGCAAACTGAAGCTGCTGGTATGAAAGTTAAAGAAGTTAATGGTAAAATTGTAGTAATTAGAAAAAAGAAAAAATAATGGCAAAGAAGAAGGATAGTAGATTAGATAGAGCAGGTGTTGCTGGTTTTAATAAACCTAAAAGAACTCCAAAACATAAAACTAAGTCACACATAGTTGTAGCTAAGGAAGGAGATAAAATTAAGACAATACGTTTTGGACAACAAGGTGCAAAAACAGCAGGAAAACCAAAGTCAGGTGAATCAGCGAAGATGAAAGCTAAACGTAAAAGCTTTAAAGCAAGACACAATTCAAATATAAAGAAGGGTAAAATGTCTGCAGCCTATTGGGCTGACAAAACTAAGTGGTAATAATACAATTAATTTAATATAAATATTTAGGTATGCCTACGAAAAAGAGTTCAACAAAGAAAAAGAGTACAGTTAATAGTTCAGGTAATTATACAAAACCTACTATGAGAAAAAAATTATTTAATTCCATAAAAGCAGGTAGTAAAGGTGGAAATGCAGGTCAATGGTCAGCACGTAAGGCGCAAATGTTAGCTAAGCGATACAAAGCTAACGGAGGAGGATATAAAACTAAAAAATAATGGGAAAGACAAAAAAGCACTATTTAAAAAGTGGAAAGGAGTGGAAAGGTAACACTCACAAAATGCCTAATGGTAAATTACATACCAACAAGTCACATACAAAGACTAGTAAACCACTAGTTCACTTTAAGGACTTATCTAAGTCAGCTAAAAGTAGAATTAAAAAGACTAAGTAATGGCAAAGACGAAACAACAAAAAAGTCTAAGTAGATGGACTAAGCAAAATTGGACAACTCCATCAGGAAAGAAAAGTTCTAAAACAGGTGAAGTTTATGCACCTAAGAAAACTATAGATAGACTTAAAAGCACAAAGAAGGGAAAAGCTAAGTTAGCAGCAGCTACTAGAAAAAAACGTGCAGCAACGAAAAAGGGTAAGCAGCACGCAAGTCATGGATTACACAAAGGAAAGAAAAGATAACAAGTTAATACACTGCATAATGAGACATTTAATATTTTTATTTATTTTTATAATCGTATCTTATCAATCTGATTGTCAAATTTTGTCACATAGAAAAATGATGGAAAAGGCAACAATGATACACAATTCACCTATAGAGTCTGATGAGCCTTTTAGACAAGCTATGTGTAATTTTAAATCTATAGACACCATATACTATAAGCATTCTAACAATTCTCCTGTAGATGATTTTTTTTCTGTTAAAAAAGATATAGATATAGCTATAAAAAAAACAGCTTTAATAGCTAACAAGCAAGTATATGAGTTACCTATGGATAGTGATTCAAAAAAGTTAGATTTAGTAATTAGCTATGAGTATATGGATGGCATAGATGGAACTTTAGCAAGAGCTTCATACCCTAATTGTGATACATCTAGAGCACAAAAAATAGTTTTTGATAATTACGATATGCCTCCAGGAGAAAACACTCCTGATAGTCTAATGATATATTATCAAAACATTAAAAATATAAGTCACATTACTGCACACGAAATGGGTCATATATTCGGCTTAAAACACAGTGATAATCCAAACAGCATGATGGCTCCTTTTTATAGAGCTAACATGCGTTGGACATTTGACGAAAAAATGTTTTTTGGTCTTAATTTTGGTCCTAACAACTTTTTAGAAATAAAAAAAGAAGACAATTACCCTGTAACAGAAAACTTTAATGTATCTGAGTTTTTTTCTAAATGTAGAGGACTTAATAAGCATAGAATTGATAACAATCTAATAGTATTTGCTCAAAAACTTAGAGATATTTATGGCAGCTCTATAGTAATTAATTCTTCTTATAGATACCCAAAGTGCAACAGTGCCGCAGGAGGAGCAAAAAGAAGTCAACATTTAGCTGGTAGAGCTTTGGATATATCTTTTATTAACAGATTGGCTCATGAAACTTTTATCAATGATGTACTTAGTAAAAGTTATATTATAGAAATTATTAAAAAATCTGATATTTCAGGTATAGGATTGTATAACTCTCATATACATATAGATACTAGAAAAGGAAATTTAGTTATATTTGACAAAAGAGCATCATTAAAAAGCATAGAATACAATGGAGAATGTGAACATTAAAGTACCCATCCCTTACAAACTAGCTAGTTGGTTATGGAATATTATAAGTATAGGTGCTATCATATGCTGCATATACCTATACTCTCAATCAAAGCCTAATCAAGATGACAAGCTAAGAGATCAAAAAGAGCTACACGAAACATACAGAGATAGTGTAGAGATTAAATTTAAGAAATTAAATTCTACAGTAGACAAGAAAGTAGAAAGTATTTACAACATAGAGAAGGAATTAAATAAATCTAGGGGTATTATTAAAGCTACAGAAAAAAGGTTAACTAATATACTTGATTCTTTAGCATATGTAGCAGAATTAAAAAATAAACTTCTAAATAAGGATAAAACTAAATTAACAGATGAGGAAAGAGAAATTTATTTATTTAAGAAGTTTCCTAATAGGGTGCCTTCTACTAATAATTAGTGATATGTCTGCACAAAGCTTTACATTTAAAAATCCTGTTACAGGTATGTATGAGCTGACTGAGCATGAAGTAGACCAAATGTACAGAAATGATGATGAGGTTATACTACTCAGATTAGAGGTAGAGCAGCAGTACTTAGGAATAGAAGAACTTACTCAAATAACAAATAAACAAAAGGAAGTGATTATCGATAAGTCTGCTCAAATAGTAGATTACATGCGTATAATTAATGTAAAAAATGAGCAGTTAGATTTATACAAAGACTTAGAGGGCAACTGTTCTCAAATGTATGGTGTATATGAAGATAAGATAAACCACCTTGAGTGGGAGTTAACAAAAGAAAAAGTAAAAAATACATACCTTCAAATAGGCGGTGGTGTAACAGCCACTATAATAGGTGCAATAGTAATTCGTGAATTAATGAAATAATTAAATAATTATGAAGAAGATATTAGAAAAAATAAACAATCAGCTTAACTTAGTAAGCATTCCAAACCTTTTATTAGCCATTGCAGTAGGTATACTATGTGGTATAGTAGCAAAGGTAGTTAGATTTGAGGTACAGTTTTTAATAATAGTTACATTGGCAATAGTTTTTGACTTAATATATACTATATATATTAAAGATAGCAAATCATTGGTAAGTAAAGTAGTTGCATATCTACTATTAGTTATAATAGCTAGAGGATTAGATAGCATATTTCCATTTATAAATGCTGACTTTGCAGCTTTCGGTGGAATATTCTACTATAGTGCAGGTGGTATATATAGCAGCTTTAAGAAACTGTCTATATACAAAAAAATTAACAACTTAATTGAAAAATAATTATGGAAAATTTAACAAAACCAGGAAGTGGAAACTGTAGTTGTGGCGTAGATCAAGTGTTAGATCCAATGATGTCTGCACTTAATGCTATTAACCAAATATAATTTTACGAATAACGTAACAAACACATTAAATAAAGTTAATGTAGTTGTATATTTGCATAAAATCAAAAATAATGTTTAAATCAATTGCAGAGTTTGGACTTGGCATTTTAGAGAATTTGTATTTTGACAGACCTTATAGCAATAAAGCTAATCCAAAGGGTGAGAGATTAATACTACTTAGTAAATTCAGAAATGTAAAGTGTACAAAAGAATGTACAGAAAAGTGTGAAGAAGAGTGTGAAGACACTAATGTAGACAAAGCTAATCTACATCAACAAAGGGTAAGAGAAATTCTACCTAAATCAGAGTATGACGAAAGTGTTGTAACTGTAGATAGAAGTGCAGAACAAGAGTTCATTAAGAATAATCCTCTTAAGGTCACTCTACCTCAATGGCAGATGGTAAGTAAAGGACTTTGTTATGATTTTGGCGTTAAATTTAAAGTTGAAAGCCAAGAGGTTTGTGATGAGTTAGCATTGGATATTCAATTAAAGAATATACCATGTGAGGTGAAAATGAACTTATCCATTAATGACCAATTACAAAAATGTGATATCATAAAATTTACAAGAACTCCAATTGAATGTGAGTATGATTATAACATATTAGTTGAGCGTTGGACAGACTGCAATCTTTCATTAGAGGATTATAACAGACTATATTCTAAAAAATTCACATTTAATATGGTTGATGATATTTATAGATCAGGTTTAGGTCTTGAGCTAAGAGAAGGTGATGTTTATCTAAGAGGAAAAATTGGAACATACAATTTAAATGAAGTATGTTTTAGTGGAGATGGTGATATTGGAATAGGAAGCTATAAAACTTTCATAGAGAGAGCTTTAGAAGACTTAGATGTTCCAAATGAAATCAAGAAAGAGATTCTAAATTGCGATAAACAATACGCTCCGACTGTACCAAATGTTGACCTTTCAGTTGAATACTCATTACAGGGTAATACATATAATGTTGGTGATTTCAAGGATCAGGTAGTACGTGTTAGAAATATTGGAAACGATGATTCTATAGGTAATATTAGTTTATTTGTTTCAGGACTTTCATCATTTGATATAGTATTTGATCCTAATATGACTACAGCAAACATATTATCAGGAACTACATCAGTCAATAACTCAGATTGGACAACTACAGTATTATCTGGTGGTGTATTATATACAAGTTCTGTAGTAATACCTGCAGGTAGTGAAAGTAAAATTGGATTATCTACTGAAGCTTTAGTAGCTGGTCAAGATGGAAATTTAAGTGTCTCAATACTTAATAATTCTGGTGGAGATATTGATAATACTAATAATTCAGCTAATAAGTTTTTAGTAATTAGTCTTTAAAATATATATATAACAATTTATAATTTATAATTTAACAAAACCCTTGCGAGGGAAAGAATATGTCAAGTATAAAAATTTTTAAAATTAAACCTGAACAGGTTGTTGGCTGCAACAACTTTACAGTAGAGTTCATCCACGACTATCCTAGTTGTGTGAACAGACCATGTGAAATCAATAGCTCTAATGAGTTTGAGATCCACATTGATGAAGACTGTAATGAAGAAGTTTGCATACAAGGATTTTACAAGTGCGATGATGATTGCGCTAGTTGTCCTAGTAAAGCTTTCAAATACTGTCTATGTACTCCAAGTACTGTACTAAGTAATTGTCAAGAATGTGTTGATGGAATTATAACGGAAATCTGTTCTGCTGAAGAATTGGCTCAAGGAAAGGTCTGTGGATCTGGTCTTTGTGGTTGTCCAGTAGATAAGCCTTTCTACAGCCCTACACTTGAGAAGTGTGTTGTATGTGAGGAAGGTTCTGTAAATTCTCAAAACAAATGTTTAGAATGTAAAAACGGACAATGGGTAGATAAAGATTGTGCTGATGCTACATGTAGCCAATTAACAGGAGACTGTATACCTAATTGTGTAGAGAACGGAAAATACAATGTTGATACTAAGGAGTGTGAATGTGTAAGTGGATTTATGATGGACTCAACAGGTGCTTGTGTACCTGAAGATGAGTGTAATCCTGATGATACTGATATTCCACCTTGTAAAGTATGTATAAATGGGTTCTTAGAAGATATAGTTTGTGCTGATCCTAATAAGATTTGTGTAGACGATGAATGTGTCAATCCACCATGTACAGGTGACTGTGAGAATGGATTTGATTGTGCAGGTGAAAATTGTGGATGTTTAGATGGTAAGTGTGCAGATTGTGCAGAAAATCCATCAGCTCTAGGATGTGCACCTAATCCATGTTCAGGTTCTTGTAGCGATGGTCAAGATTGTGCAGGAGATGACTGTGGATGTTTCCAAGGGGAATGTGTACCATGTAGCTTCTTCAACTGTAACCCTGACTTATGTGGAGTTATAGATGGATGTGGATGTAATGGAACAAAATGTGAAGGAAACGGAGAAAGCTCTTGTAATGATGACTTGAAGCTTGAAGTTAAAGATTGTGTTCTAGAGGCAGAACTTTCACTAAGTAAGAAATGTCAATGTGAGGCTTTATCAAGTGGTTTATATGTAGATTCTATTAGTACAGCTAATAATGTAACTACAGCTTCATTTAAAGCGGATATAAGAAAAGGTATTTCTAATTCAGCAGCTCAGCATGCAGCTCTTCCACTATTTAGTAATGTAGACATAAACAATGAGCTACCTATCGCAGGTAAGGCTACATTGACTGTAACAGCTACATATAAAGATGTACTTACAGGTTCTAAGTCTACAGAGGTAGCATATCAAGATGTTAAGTCTTTTGCACAAAAAAGTGAATTAGATTTCTCAAATGTTGTTATTGGAACTACTGAAGTTGGAGTTAGAATCTTTATTGGTTATAGCTTGAAACTAGAAGTAAAAGAATTAGATTTTGAGTCAGGATGTTTCTACATTCCATCTATATACAATTCAAATTCTATGAATCTTACAGATGAAGGTTTCGTAGAAAGTTCTACTGTAAAAAGTAAGAGCTCTAAGAATCCTTTAATGACTTGGACACAGGGTAGCGTATTCAGATCATTCTATATACAAGCTGATGCTGATGGTAAATATAGAGATGTATTATATGGTCCTAAGAAGTTCATATCTGATCTAGATAGAGGTGTTCAAAATATAGCACCTGACGAAAAAGGAGAATTTATATCTAAGAAAGACTATAAAGTTTCTGTTGATTGTGGTTGTGATAAACTAGAAGTAATAGAGCAAGTTGTAGTTTGTGATATAGAATTTGAAAAAGATGTTCAAGCAATATATAGTGAGTGTAATACTAGACTAAGTTTAGATAATCAATTTAGTGTATGTCCTATCAATCGTAATCTTAAAGACTACGGATACGGAAACAACCACGAGAGTCAAACTAAGTACTTACTAAAAGTGAATGGTTCTTTAGAAGCTACGTTCGTTTATGATAACGCATCAAACGAGTTAAGAGATGAGTCAACTAATGTAAAGTGGGATTCATGGAGTGCTTCATTCCCAAGTGGAGTAGAGTCTGTTAGCTTAGAACTTAATCACGATAGCAGCTGTAAGAAAGAGCACACTGTTGAAATATTATTAAATAGTCCTACATTTGAATCTATATGTAATACTGATGGTACAGTAACTTATAAAGTAAGTAATACTAGTGACCTATCTGTAGATTATGTAGAGGTTCTTAATTCTATTACTCGTACGAAATATTACTTTAGTAATTCAACATTCATACTTATAGATTCACTACAGAAAGGTACTAATAACTTCCTTGTTTCTTATAAGAATGGTTGTGAAAAATCTGTAACTGAAACAGATAACTGTTGTGAGACTGGTGCTAGTGTAACTATTAACCAAACTATAAAAGGTTTAATTGCAGGTAGTACAGCTTTAATAGATTTCACATTAGAAGGATTTGTAGGAACACCTACAGTTTTAGTATCTAATGGAACAACTGTATCAGGAAATCAATTTACAGCAGGAATAGGAGTAACTACACTGACTGTGACAGATTCTACAGGATGTAGTAAAACAGCTAAAATAACATTAGTTGAGATTAATGACAATAGTTCATTAGTATTTGATATTAACCCACAATGTATCGGTGATGTAAGTGAGTTAGCTGTAACTAGTGAGCCAAACACTTATATTGAAGTTAAAGATCCTAATAATAACACATTATCAGGAACAACTAATTCAGCAGGAGAAATAACATTCTCAGGATTAAGTACTTCAGGAACATATACATTAACTATGGTAGGAACTAGTTCAGTTCTAAACCCTGTAAATCTTGTTATTGTGGATAGTGTAGAATTGACAGCTATGAACTTAGCGACTACTAATACATATTGTACATCTAATGCTGTACAAGTTGATTTAGAAGGTACAGAAAACTCTACTATTACATTAATAGCTGCAGGAGCAGGTGGAGACTTAACAGTTGATCTAGATGCTAATGGAAATGGTGTAGCACTATTAACATACGCATCAGCAGGAAACTATAACATAGCAGCAGATAGCGGTTCAGTTGGACTTTGTTCAACACCACTAAGTGGTGATCTAGATATAACAATTGTGGATGGACCTACTATTGTAGATGTAACATTTGATTGTTTACCACCTTTGGTTGGTAATAGTGATGTTACTGTAAACGTAAGTTCTCAAAGTGGATTAACTGTAACAGCAGTTGTTGATGGAGTTACTTATGCAATACCTGCAACTGGTGCAACAAATATTTATTCAGCTACAATTCCTCAAGGAAGTGGTAAGAATATTGAAGTGATTGCAACTAGCGCAAGTGGAACTTGTGCCGATACAGAAAACTTAATAATGCCAAATTGTGATTGTGTTACTCCAAGTAATCCAACATTTAATACTTTAGATGGTGATGGAATAGAATACTTATGTGGAGGTACAGTAGACCTAAATGTTTATAATAATGCAGCTAACGCTACCATTAAGTGGTATAGTGATTCAGCTCTAACAAATCTATTAGGAACAGGCTTAACTTACACAGCTTCAGTAGGAGGTACTTACTATGTAGTTGCAGAAGATAATACTACGCAATGTCAATCAAATTCAGTACTATTCTCTGTAATTGAAGGAGACTATGTATTGAGTATGACAGTATTTGATGAAGTTTGTCTCAATGCAGTCAATCAATCTATAACAGCTAATGTAGCAGGTAATAGTAATGGTATGATATTCAGATTTGAAATTGATGGTTCAGTAGTTCAAAATGGAACATCTAATGTTTTATTGTATGATGCTCTTTCTTTGGGTACTAAAGCAATTTCTGTAATATCTAAGAGAGCAGATGGTTCTTGTGAAAAAACTGTATCAGATTCTTTTGATGTAGTTTCATGTTGTACTAACATTTCAATCTCAGTTAATGGTGCAACTAACGTTAGCTGTGAAGATCTTACAGCAACAGTAAATGGTGGACAAGCACCTTTCACATATGCTTGGACAGGAACAGGAGACTTGGGTACAGTAGTTAATGAAAGTGGAGATACATTTGATAACACACTTATTACTGCAGGAGAGTTTGTTGAATTAACACTTACAGTTACAGATAATGATGGATGTACAGATAGTGTTCTTGTAGATTATAATAAGTGTAGCTGTTTATGTAATGAAGCAGATAGCTGTGTTCAAGAGCTAACATCAACAAATAGTCAAGATGGATATGGAACTATAGTAACTACAGATACATTACCTGCAGGGAAGGAACTAGAGTTTGAACTAATAAACAATAATGCAGCAGATAGGTTAGCTGTTTATGAAAATGGTGTTCTATTAGTTGATACTACTTACGCAGGAACATTCGGATTCGATTGTGCAACAAATAACGGATATAGTAGTTTAGATCTACTTCCGTATGTTGATGGAGATGATGTAACTTCCGTTATAAACGCACTAGCAGATGGATTTGTTAAATCTGGAATAACTGTAACAGTTAAGCAAGTTGCAGTTAATTCACCTAGAAGTTTAACTTTTAATTACACACTTCCAGCAGATACAGTTATAACAGTAGAGCACAATAACTCAGAATGTACCGAACAAGGAGGATTCGGAGTAGTTATTAACTGTGCAGCATCATAATCATATTCCTAACCATAAATAAATAAGAGAATATGTTATTTAATAAAAGCACAGAAAGTAGATTAAAAAGTTTAGAAGATACTATTGCAAGACTAGAGGGAGAGCTTAAAACACTCTCTTCCTCTAGAACTTGTGAGGGTTGTAATCTAAACAATACTACACAGACAATAGAAGCTGACATCACAAACTCTAAAGCTGAATATGAGCGTATAGATTTTGATGTAAATACAACAGCTGAGGGAATAAATTTAAAGTGGAATTCTGACAATTTTGAGAAGAGTTTACCTAGTGGAGACAAGTTAGTTGACTTCCGCATAGTGGTAGATGGTAAAAAGGAAACATTCCTTAATCATAATAAGAAGAGTGGAAATATTATTCTACCTGCAACAGCAGCTAATCCTCAGTTAGAAATAAGAGCAAAGGTTCAAAACTCTGAAGGAATATACAGATATGACTCAGTGTCTATGTTAGATACTGTAGCTCAAGGTGAAAAGAGCATAGCAATAGCTGCCACCATTCCAAAGACACAGAGAGAGATGAATACAAATCAAGTAAATGAATACTTGATGGCTGAAATAGATAAGATTAAGTTACAACTTAAGTCTTAATAATACAATTATATATTAGCATCAATGCATGGTGCTGTGACAATTTAAACAGAGAGGGTGGACTAAGTGCCATCCTTTCTTGTTTTAAGACTCTATAGGTTACTTTTTAGTCACTTATCTCCTTTTTAAAGTATATCTTTACAACCTACCTACTAACACCCTTCTAATATATTAGGGGACTTACATTATTACTGGACATTTTTAGAATAAGATAAAATAGCTGATTATCAGTTAGTTAATCAATAAACTAAAAATAAATTAAAAAAATATTGCAAAAAATTTGACAATAGGGATTATTTGTTTTAAGTTTGTAATTAATTAGTAATAATAATAGTAATTTTATAGAAATCAAAAATATTAAAAATAGTTTTACGAATTTCGTAACAAACACCTCAAATGTACTATAGTAGGTAGTATATTTGTATTTATAAATCTAGTATAAAAGGGAAATATGAAGATTAAATTTAAAGAGTTGGCTCCTCAACAAAAGGAGTATATTAGGTCTATCTACATCTTAGATATAACACATTCTGAAAAAATGGATATACTCAGTACAAAATTTGGAATTACACCAAGGACTGTACGTAGTTGGTGGAAAAAACTAGACCTCCAAAAGGTAGATACTAAACTTCCAACACAGCTTAAAGATGCTAGAAATAGAGAAATAAGCTCAGATGCGGATATTATTTTAGTAACATCATGCCAAAATAAGACTCAAATTAATCAAGATATGTTGCTTAACATGAAGAGTTATGCCAATTATATTGAGAGAGAGTTTGATAAAAGTGTAGAAATTGTTATAATACCATCAAGGTATAGAAATCCTACCTCTTTAGTTGAAGCTAATAGCAGTAAAGATAAAGCTGAGCAATGGTGGGTAGACGAGGCACAGCCTTATTTATATTACAATAAGTTGTATTTCGGAGATACTCTAATAGCAGCAGATGCTAGAATAAATCCTACAGCTTCAAATCCTTTAAATGGTTACGAGGCATTAGCTTCAGAAAATCATTTATTATTACCACATCCTAGAATTCATACTAAGACACTACCTAGATTTAAAGGAGGAGCTCTTAGGTTAATGACTACTACAGGTTTCCTATCAAGAAAGAATTACTCAGATTCTAAATCTGGTAACTTAGGATACATACACCATTCTTATGGTTTTGTTGTTGTCGAAAAAGATTCAGAGACTAACAAGTGTTTACCTCCAAGAGCAGTGAAGGTAAAAGATGATGGTTCATTCACAGATATTAATAAGGAAGTTAGGGGAGAAATGGTATCTAAGTTAGATAGCGTACCTGCTTTTGTTTTAGGTGACATACACCACAGAGAGTTAGATACTGACTTTATGGCTGTGACTGCAAGTTTATTGAAAGATGTAAAACCTGAGCAAGTTATAATGCATGACTTGTTAGATGCATCTAGTTTTAATCATCACGAGAAGGATGATTTGTATATAAGAAAGAAGAAGATAAAAGATGGTAAGTATCTTATAAACGAAGAGATAAATGAAGCATTAGAATTTGCACATCATTTTCAGGTTAATTTTGATACAGATGTAGTGGTAGTTCAATCTAATCATGATGACTTCATAGAACATTTAATAAATCGTGGGGATTGGAAGAAGGACTTACATAATTCAGAATCTTACCTAGAATTAGCTCTAATACAACAGAGACAAGATTTAGAGGCACATGGCAACATCTTCGGCTACTTGGTTAACAATGTTCCTAATGATAGAGTTAGATATGTTAAGAATAGTTCTTCTGTTAATATAATGGGATATGAAGTTGGTCAACATGGAGATTATGGAGCTAACGGAGCTAGGGGTAATATAAATTCTTTTGCTAGATTAAATACTAAAATGATTCATGGACATAGTCATAGTCCACAATCTAAGAACGGAGTAACATGTGTTGGAGTTTCTTGTAAACTTTGGCAATACTATAATTCAAATGGTATGAGTTCGTGGGCACAAGCTCACTCTATAATTCATCCTAATGGAAAGAATCAGTTGTTGATATACAACGACAATTACGAACTTAGTTATATTATTTAATTTATGAAATTATTATTATTTTTAATTACAGCATGGGTAGTATCTAGATTCATATACAATAAATTAATAAAGAAGTAATGCAGACAATCAGAGAAACTATATTTGAATTTCGTAAAGCCGAAAGCGGTCGTGATGGATGGACATCTGATGACACTTCTTTGAGTGATCAGTATATATACTCTCTGTTAAACCAAGCTAGGGCTAGATACTATAAGCAGAAGATGACTAACAATCAGTCCTTCAATGCTCAATCTGTTCAGAGTATGAACTGTATAGAGTTAGTTGAGGCTGATAAGGCACAATGCCCATCCACTCCTCCTTCAGGTTGTATTTGGTTGGAGAGTACTTGTGAGCTTCCTACTTTCATAAAAGTTAGGTCAGTAACAAACGATATAGGTTCAGATAACTATTCATACATAGCATGGAATCGTGCTAATAATATAGGAGGGAGTAGAGTTAAATCTAGTAGAAAGGCTAAGTATTATACATACAGAAATACAAGTGATGGAGTAAAGCTCTATATACTTAATACTGAGTTTATGAGAAATGCATCTATGGAGGTTATAGCTGACAACCCACTTGAGGTTACTGAATTCTGTAACGGATACTCTTGCGATCCTATGGATCAATACTTTCACACTACTAGAGCAGAGATAGAGGTAATAGTTAAGATGGCAGTAGACTCATATGTAAGATTAATTCAGAGAGCTGTTCCAGATATTTTAAATAATGATAGTTCTTTGAGATAAAATAGAGTTTATGTCAGAGAGGAGGGATAAGAATATAAATAAGATTGTTTATAAAAAGAGCAGAAGATTTCAAGTCACTGTACACGATATGTACAAGTGGTTTAGAGATCATAAGTGGGATAAGGAAAGGTCTAAGAGAATTAGTCAAAAGCAATACAAAATATTTATATCAACTTTTTTTAAGCAGATAGCTTATAAGATTGTAGTAGAGAAGTTTACATTTATAATGCCTTGGAAGTTAGGTAGTTTTTTTGTGAGAAAGGTTAAGAGGAGAAAGAATAAAAGAACATATGATTGGGGCAAGTTTAGAAGAGATGGTGTAAAATCCTACTATCCAAATCAACATACATTCGGATTTAGGTTTTGTTTTATATGGGGTAAAGATCTAGCTGTTTTTAGGAATCAAGGTCCTTACCATTTTTTACCTACAAGGTCTATGAAGAAGTTACTATATGAAGAGATAATGGACAGGAGTGAGGATATAAATAAAAAAAGTTATAATAGCCATTAAGGTTTAAATATAAAAATCAGATTGGGGATAAAAATCTGAAAATATTAAAATAAATGCAAAATAAAACTGATTTCATATCCTTATCAAATGTAATTGATGAGTGGGTTCAAGATACTGGTTTGACAGAAGAAGCTTTAGATCAAGAGATTCTAAAAAGACAAGCTTTGGATGCAGCAAGTTGGTTATCATATGCTGACAATCTTAAACACAAAATAACTCTTTTAACTGTAGGTAAGTTAGGTAAAGTAGAATTACCTGATGACTTCAGTTCTGTTTGTCAGATAGCTTATAAAAAATTAGAAAGCAAGAAAGATAGCTGTACTACTATAGAGCAGGTGTCTACTTGGGTGCAGCACGATCATTTAAGTGGTGTTGATGTTGAGATAAAAATAAAGTGTCCTAAATGTGGACCAAAAGAATGTGCATGTAATGCAGGAGAAATAGAGATAGATATTGATCCTCTATGGAGAGCACACAATCCATTCCATGATTACTTTGGTAAATTTGGTAGAAAGGGTAGTTTTGGTAGAGCTAACGGTACATCGATTTACAACGACTCATTCATGGTAATGAGATATGCAGGTGGAGATTTCCACGCTATCAATCACCATATACCTGATTGCCACAATCTTAGTGCAATGGAGTCTGATCACAAATACAGTATAGAATTACCATATATCAATACAGATATAAGAGAAGAGGGTACACAGATACTCTTAGCTTACATGGCAAATCCTGTAGATGAATACGGAGATTTAATGATACCTATGATTCCTGATGCTATAGATGCTGTCAAGTTTCAATTGTCATACAAGCACTTCTATAAAAAATATCATCAAACCTTAGAGGTTAAATATCAGAACGCATACAAAACTGCAGAGTTTGCTAGAGAGAATTCGATAGAGTTGGCTCGAAGTTCTATGAACCAATTAGGATTCCACGAAACTTATGCTATGTTTTCAGAGGTTCTATATAAGCACCACACAAATACAGGTGATAAATATAGAACATTTGGTATGGAGAATGTTGACCATAGAAGTAAGTGGTTAAGATAATTTAAAAAATAGATGCAAAAACTTGCAATTGTAAATTATTTGTTTTATGTTTGTACCATGGAAGAAATAAAAAACACAATAGAGAGCTTTAGAAATAGAGAAATTAAAGCAAAAAGTATTTTTACAATTAGTAAAATTGAGAAGAATGTAGCTTATGACTTTATTAGAAAGTTTCATTATTTACAGGATGCTAAGTTCTTTTCAAAATTTGCATACGGACTATACATAAATAGTCAATTAGTAGGTTGTGCTACATATACTAATCCACAAGGCATATCAGCAATGAAGTCTTGGTTTGGTTTATCTAATAGCGATCAAAGTGTTCTAGAGCTCTCTAGACTATGTATGCTACCAATATTAAATGGTACAAACGCAACTAGTTATCTGCTAGGTAACAGCATGAAGCTCTTAAAAAGAGAAGATGTTAAAGCTGTTATTACATTAGCTGATGACAGTAGGCATGTAGGTAGTATCTACCAAGTTTGCAATTTCAAGTATTATGGTTTAACTAACAAGAAGACAGACTTCTTCACAGCCGATGGTAGAGTAAACCCAAGAGGTACTACTAAGGAGGTGCAAGGTGTTTGGTTACCTCGTACACAAAAGCATAGATACGCTTTTCTTCTAGATAAGAAAATGGAAGTTCTTTTAGATGAGTGTGATAGACCTAAAGACAGGTCTGAAAATAGTTACAGTTGTTGTCATGGTACTAATGAAGTATATGACAAAAGATTTAATAAAAGATATACTTGTCCAAAATGTACAAGTGCTATTAAAGAGTTACCCCAAGTATTAGATATATGATTGGGTACTAAATTAATATAATTAGATATGCCATTAAATAATATAAAAAATAACTTTGTTTCAGGAATGATACAAGATTCTTTGCAGAGGAATCAACCTAATAGTTCTTATAGGTTTGCAAGGAACGCTGTTCATAAGAGTAGAGATAGCAAAGAAATTGGATTAGTTAATGAAGAGAGTAATGAATTACTATCAGACTTTGATAATATTGTAGGTGGGTTATATGTAGAGTCAATGGATTCTACAGTTATATTTCACACAAGTGGTGGTGGTAGCACTATATCCTTGTTAGATCACAAGAATAATTTTGCAAGAGAGGATATAGCTACTGATACAGAGTTTGGATGTGATTGGAAGTTCTCTGCAGATTGCCAATGGATTAACCCTACAGTTAAGACAATGCAACCTTGTGATGAACCTCACATTTATTGGAGTGCAGGCTGTGATTACTTTACAGCTAATTTAGCGGAACTTAGATCAGAAAAAAGAAAGCAATCATTAATAGATTCTATACAAGGTGGAGCAGATGGAGTTGCTACATGTGGGTACAGTTGTGATCACTTTAAGTTAATGAAGTGTGTGTGTACTCCAAAGATGACAGCAACACCTCTTAGAAATGGAGGAGATAGAATGTCTAATGGCATCTATCAATTTGCAGTTCAACTAGAAGATAATGCAGGTAGTACTACAAACTACTCATGGGTTACAAATAAAATTAGTATAGGTAGTAAACACAATAAAGCAGGAGAGTTTTCTGAGCAGTCTATTAACCTAAACATAAGTAATCTAGATTGTAAGTATGACAAGGTAAATATAGTAGTAGTTAAGACTGTATCAGGTGTGCAAAGTGTAGAGATGGTTGAGACTAGACACTTTAATACACAGGGTATAAACTTTATATATACAGGTCAACCTGGAAAGGTTATACCACTAGAAGAAGTAACAATAAAGAAAAAGTCCTATATCAGAGGTAGGGAATTAATTCAGAAAGATGGTAGGCTTTGGCTCTATGAAGTTCGACAAGAGAAGAACTTAAATATGCAAGCTAGAGTAATATCAGAAGCTAAATTAGAATTTGTAGAGATTATTAAAAGTGCAGAAACTGTAAAGAATTATAATATGCCATCTCTAGAGAGGGGAGAGGGTTATATACCTGCAGTTGTTTATAAGTATTGCGATAATACTTATAGTCCTGCATTTTTGATGTCTGTATCACGTGGTGATCCATCATATACAGGAGGAGGTTCAGATGTAGATGATTTTCAAGGTTCATCATCTGATGGTGGTACTAGTACAGGAACCACTACAGGTACAGGAACCACTACAGGCAATGGGTCAAACGAACCATTCGTAAACAATACACCTAATACTGCAGGGTTTACAGAACCACAAGCTAGGTCTTTAGGTAAATTTATTAGAAGAAGAAAAAATTCTGGTCTTATAGGACCGACTCTACCATTAGAGGATACAGCACAAGATCCATTATTTGAACAAATCGATGATGTTTATCAAACACAAGATGAGGTTACAGTAAACATAGATGCTTGGGTTACTGATCTTTCTAATGTTGTAGAGTCTGCTAAATGTGACAGCTGTAATACTGTAGATGATAGAGGGTGTTGTGTAGAAGATGAAAATGGTGATTCATCATTTGAACCTTATGTAGACCCAAATGCATCAGCGACTTGCGTTGGGTGTAATGAGGATGAGGATGCTATAAGTGCTGAGGCACCAAAATTAGGTAATATTGTATACAGACATATAGATGATATATCTCATATGCTAGAGGGAGGTGATAGTCAGACTAAAGATCAAACTAATTACACATCTACTACATTAAGAGGTGCAGCAAAGAGATTGACTGAAGCTATAGGTGACAATGAGAGATTTGAGACTACACCTAATGACAATGTTATTTACAACAATGTAGACTCTAATGAATATACATCTTCATCTTCACAAGGATCAAGTACAGTAGCAGCTTCTGATTGGAATGACTCATACACAGAGAATGGTCAAACTATAACAGAATCACCAAATATTCAAGGTGGGGTATTTCCACCTACAGAGAAAGGTGCAATAAGATACTCATCAGAAATATATCCTGATACTAAGGATTGTAATGGAGAATTTTTATATGGAGCTTTAGCCAATAAACCTGTGGAGATATTTGTTACTCCAACAGCAGATCAGTCACCATTCATGATACCTAAAGTATCAGGTGTTCCAAGTCCATCTAGTCCAAATGTTGACCCTATACTAGAGAACGATATAGTGTTACTAGGTATAAGAGCGAGTGGAATTCCTATTCCAACAGACGATCAATTATCAAAACCTTTGTGTCCTAATGAACCTTATAAAATAGTAATGGTTCCAAGAGAACCTATAAATTCTACAGTTCAAGCTAAAGGTATTTTTACAAGTACATTCTTCGGACAAGCTAATGGCAAAACGAAGGTCTATGCTAGGCATGGATTGAATAGTTTTGAGGCTTATGATAGATTCATAGACGATGAAGGTTCTAGGGCAGGAGACAACGATACTCGTACTAACGTATACAACTTTCACTCTTTAGATGCTAACACGATAAGACCCTCATTGACAGGTACAAGTGTAAGGATAGAGGGTAGATTTGATGGTCAAGGTTACAGATACGGATTATACGAAGAGGGTGAAAAGCCTGAAGAGCAATTAACAGGAAGAAGAATAGATCAAAGAGGAGCTAGGCAGTATATTAATGCTAACTCCTTTACTAATATTACTGCAGTTGATTCTATTGGTATATCAGGTTTAACTTACTTACCTGCTGATAGTGTAGTACCTATCCCTAATTCTGACTATGAGTTTAGTAACAGACATAGAGAGTCAAGTGTTGCAGTAGAGCTTGATAGTTCTATACCTGGAGCACATACAGATAAGTCTTTTGTTTCTGATGTTTACAATCACTCAGTTCCAATTATTAGCGCACATGCTTGGTATGGTTCTATAATAAGAGATATACCCAATCAATATGGTAATGTTGAGGGTATGAGATTTATTGATACAGGTGTTATAGCTACTAATAATAGTGGTACAGTTCAAGGTATTTGTGGGGATATATTTATAGGTCCATATAGCTTTAGAAGAACAGGTTACGTATCAGACAAGGTGGGTAATACATACAAGACTCCTGAGAGAGATAGAACAGTTTGTGATAGTCCTAATACAGGGACAACACAAGATTTAGGTTTAGACTATAACAGACAACAGATTCCTAAAGACTCAGACATTACAGATGCGAAGAATTGGGCAGGAGGTCACTTAGTAGGTGACACAAGACCTGCAACATGGGTTGAAGCTACAGAGCAAGGATTCATGAACAATGACATATACTACCCTAAAGTTGTTAAGACTTTAATTACTACATGGATGGAGAGTAGAGTTAATCCATGGATGAGGTCAGTAGGTGTAGGAGAGGGAAAAGATCATGGAGAGGTTTACTATCCTATGTTACAAGGGATGGAATTAGATTCAAAGGGTGTAGGAGAATTCCCATGGGAAGAGTCATACTTAAATAGGTACTACTATGAAATAAAGCAACCTAGTAAATCTCAATTCTTGAGAAAGGCTTTAATAAAAACTATAGTAGAGGCACTTCCTGCGGTCGGTCTTGGTGCATTCCTTGATAGTGCAGATAGTACACTAGCCACTACTACATTTTTTGCAACACTACCTATACTTATTGCTTATTGGTATTTTACTGAGCAGATAATGGCATCCGACCAATACTTAGATAATATGTTAGGTATACCTGGATGTGCTACTGATGCAACAGGTGGAGAAACTGATGGTAAGGTAAAGGGTTTTGAAGACAACTACCACGCATATAACTACGATCACAGTAGAATAAATTATGTTAATTATTACCAAAGTATGCCAGCTCAGTACAATACATGTGATTGTGATAGCTGTGGTGATTTAAATACTACTAATGAGGTATACTTCTCAAATAAGCAAGTATCAGGTAGTCCACAAGATTCGTACAAGAATTATAAGGCATTTAATTATTTAGAGATACCTTCGGATAGTGGTAAACTTAGTAAGTTGTTCGAGATAAATGGTAACTTTTTTGCTCATACTACTGATTCAATTATGATGATTAAGTATAACACATTAACCACTCAAACAAGTGCAGGTGTTAGTATACTTGGAGGTAATGATTTAGTTATAGAACCTTTTAACATATTAGCAGGAATAACAGAAGGATTTGCAGGACTTACTTATAGTAATGCTGCAATAAATACTAAGTATGGATACTTCTTCATTGATAGTGAAGCAGATAAGATATACCAATACAATGGTTCAGGCTTGCCTATGGAAATATCTTCCAATGGTCTAGAATTTATGTTTAAAGAAAACTTGAGTTTCTGCAATAGTAGTAGCTGTAAAGATGCAAAACAAGTAGGAGGAAGCCACTATAGCTTAGGTTTTGATCCTAGATACAATAGAATTTTAATAACGAAACAAGATGGAGAAAGTAGCTTTACAATATCATATGACCCCACAAGAAAAGGTGGAGGATTTATTAGTCTGCACGACTACATTCCTCAATCCTATTTTTGGGATAGGAGAGACCTCTTATCTATATCAGATGGAAAGGTATACCTCCACAATGTCGATGGAAGTTATGGAAAGTTTTACGGAGAACAACATCCTTTCGAAGTAGAATTCACTTGTTCATCAATGCAGTATGACTTTACTTATATGAATACTGTAGTAAGGGTTGAAACAAGCAATGGTGATGTGAAGAACATAGATGACTTTTTTGATTTCGCAGCTATATATAACAGCTCAGAAGGAACAGGTACATCTAAGTTTTTACTAAGAGGTGATAACAATGGAGACAAAGAGGAAGGTACTAATATACTAGAATCTAAAGATGCATCTGCTATTACAGTTAACAAAATTAGCAAGAACAAGTACAGGTTTAATGAGATAGAAAATAACTCTATTAAGTCTTGTGGTGAGTCAGCTATGACTATATCTAAGGGTTGTCAAGTAATTGATGCCATTAATGAGTCAGCGTTTGATTGTAATAGAGATAAGCTTTTAGGTACTCATGGTTTCCAAGACGATCACATTATTTACAGATTTACTTATAATAATAAGAATGAGGGGAACCAAATCAAATTATTACAGGTTAGTACTCAAGTGAACGAGACTGAAAACAACGAAACTATATAAGCAATTTAGATTTACGAAAAGCGTAACAAACAGCTCAAATATAGTAAAAGTGGTTGTATATTTACAACACATTAAGTTACAAATAACAATAAAATAAAACACTATAAATTAATATAATATGCCCACTTTAGAAGAAATATTTGCAGGGTTCTCCAATTTTGGAGCAGACACAACACATGATTTTGGTTTCGATTTTTATGAACCTAGTTTGAACTACTACTCAGGAGGAGATGCAGATGTGAATGAAATAGCAAAAGCAGGTTTTGATGTAAATGAGTTTATTAAAAATCAAATCAGTTCTCAAGAGTCTAATTTAGCTGAAGGGGCTTTTAATCCCTATGACTTAACTACAAACAAGCAGATAACAGATTACTATGGTACTGACTCTTCTCAATCTTTTCAAGATAATGTAGATAACGCAATGAATAAATGGGAGATGGATAAGGCGAATTATGACAGTATGACAAAGAGTACTACTCAGATGTCTGCTCAAGCTAATGAACTTGCCCCTGTGATAGGTGCAGGTGCAGGATTACTTAAGCTAGGAGAGATGGAAAAAGCAGAAGCTGCCATAACTCAAAAGCAGAATTTCCAAGACCCTTCTCTGTATAGAGTAAATGCAACTAATGGTGCAGCTAATTTCCTAGCAAAAGATGGAGGTTTAGTTGGCAGATTAAATTTAAGTGGAGTATTAAATCCAGCTAAAATGGACAAAGTAAATAAATATCACTACGGAGGTACTGTAAACAATGACCCTGTAGGAAACTACGAAGCTGTAGGTGAAAGAATAAATAGATATGTAGGAGGTGGTAAGCCAGAAGAACTAGCCCCTGTGCAAACAGAAAGCGGAGGTAAAGGTAAAGAGGAGATGATAATACTTCCAACTTTAGATATTCTCCCTGTTAACGCCACTATGAGGCACAGTAAGATGGATGAGAACGAGGTAACAGATTTACTTCCTGAGAACTCATACATTACATCTCAATTTGGATTTAAACTGAATAGAGAAGAGGCAGCTAACATTGTTACAGAAGTAGGTTCAAAGCCATACAATATATTTGGTGGAAACAGCGTTCCTTTAGAACAAACCTTAGCTTCAATGTTTGATAAGAAAGAGCAGTCTCCTTCAGATGTAGTTAGAAACATAAAAAAGAAATTCACTATAGTTGATTCTAGTGATCCATTTACTCTAGCAGCTAACGATGAGAACAGACTAAATAGTTTACCTTATTTACAAGGTGTTATTATCATGAGTGAAGAGGAGAAAAAGAAAATGGCTAAGAGCAGTACAAAGGGTGATGGAAAAATAGAAATTGAAGAAGGTGCAGGAACTTATCCTGAACTAGATCCATCCCAAGTATTCGCTAATGGTGGTAGAGTAATGAAGAGAAATAATGTACCTAAAGCTGATTTTGGACTTTCTGCAATGTTACTTGCTGGAGGAATACAAGGAGCATCAGGATTATTTAATTTATTTAATTCAGGAAAAGAGAAGAAGGAAATAAAAAGGATACAAGCATTAAATGAATCAGATATAGACGACTTAGCTGAAAAGCAAAGTACTAATAATGCAATGGGTACAGGAGTAGGTATGGCTGCATTGTTGGCTCAAGATACTAAGATAGAAGGTCAGCAGCTTGAGATACAAAGACTTCTACAGAGACAGTCACAAATAGCTCCTGATGTAATAAATGGTATGTCTAATCAGTACTTTAATTCTGCACCAATTCAAGATGCATTCTCTAATACAGGTAATTTCCAAAGAGGAGTTGCAGCAGGAGCATTGAATTTTGGACAAGCACAAGCGAATGCAAATCAGTTGCAGTACAATAACGCAACACAAGGTTTAGAAAGATCAAACAGATTCTCAGCAGAGATTCAAAATATAATTAACCAACAGAAGGGTATTGACACAAACGTAGCTAATCAGAATAGAGCAGCTAGGAATGCACAACTCTCAGGATTGGGTGGATTAGGTATGGGATACTTTAATACTGATAGCAATATACAAGGTGCCCAAACTAATGCACAGATAGCAAATAGGGGTACAGCACAATCTGCACTTAGTCAGGTTAATGCAGCACAGAGACAGTCAGTCCAAAATATGGCAAATTTAGGTTCACAAATGGCAATGACTTACGGAGCGAACAAAGCACAACAACCTGCAGGTCAGACTCCTCAGACTGCTATGCCAAGGTCAGATTTTGGAAACATGCCTGATTTTAATTCAAGCA
>ENA-UZWT01003219-UZWT01003219.1-metagenome-genome-assembly--contig:-Day-1-50m-contig-3219_pt1 | contig 30017 bp, 34 predicted proteins | sample MGYA00260338_ERZ794898 | MGnify/ENA metagenome assembly ERZ794898 | reverse complement strand
TCTCTAAAAATTCCAAAAGAAAGTGTTTTTGGATTATTGGGGCCAAACGGGGCGGGAAAAACATCTTTAATTAGAATTGTAAACCAAATTACGATGCCAGATAGTGGTATGATACTTTTGGATGGAGAGCCGCTAGCACCAAAGCATATTGCAAATATTGGATATTTACCCGAGGAACGTGGTTTGTATAAATCAATGAAAGTAGGCGAGCAAGCTTTGTATTTGGCACAATTGAAAGGAATGTCAAAATATGAAGCGAAAAAACGCTTACAATATTGGTTTGATAAATTTGACATCTCTGCTTGGTGGGATAAAAAAATTGAAGAATTGTCTAAGGGGATGGCGCAAAAAGTACAGTTCATTGTGACTGTTTTGCATCAACCAAAACTGTTAATATTTGATGAGCCATTTTCTGGCTTTGACCCTATAAATGCTCAATTAATTGCCAAAGAAATATTAGAATTGCGTGAGGAAGGAGCAACGATTATTTTTTCAACACACAGAATGGAATCTGTGGAGGAAATGTGTGATGAAATTGCATTGATAGACAAATCAAATAAAATTTTAGACGGAAAATTAGCTGATATTAAACGCAATTTTAGAACCCATACCTTTCAGGTCGGATTAACGACAACAAATGCAAGACTAGTAGCACTAGAATTGAAACAAAACTTTGAGGTGTCTCCTTCAAACTTCAAATTATTAAATGAAGGGTTAACTTTAAATGTAAAATTAACCGAAGGAAACTCAGCAAATGATTTACTTTCTTTTTTAACCAATAGAGGAGAAGTACAACATTTTGTAGAATTGATTCCAACAGCAAATGATATTTTTATTCAAGCAGTGCAAAAAAACAGTTAGAAAATGAACAAGTTAACATTAATTATTCACAGAGAATTTATAGCAAAAGTTCGCAATAAGTCATTTATTGTCATGACCTTTTTGAGCCCATTAATTATGGTGGGTATGGGTGCTTTGATCTATTTTTTAATGCAGAAAAACGATGAAAAAGTTAAAAAAATAGTATACGTTGACCACTCTGAGTTGTTTTCTAAGGAAGATTTTAAAGATACCAAAACTATTCATTACAAGGATTATACCGTTCTAGGAATTGAAGAAACAAAGAAAAAAGTGGAAGCGGGAAATTATTACGGAGCTTTATTTATTCCCAAGCAAGACAGTCTAGAATTGTTAGCGAAATCCATAGAATTTTATTCCAAAGATTCTCCAGGAATGTCATTAATGAATTCCCTAGAAAATAAAATTGCCTCTAAAATTAGAAATGAAAAGCTTAATAAATTTGGTATTGACTTAGAAAAGATCAAAGCCTCTAAGATTAAAACATCGATAAAAATGTTCGATTTTTCTGGAGAAGAGTCTTCAAAATTAATCAACGGTTTAAAAATAGGTCTTGGTTTGGTTGCTGGTTATTTGTTAATGATGTTTGTCATGATATACGGAACCTCAGTAATGAGAAGTGTGATTGAAGAAAAGACCAGTAGGATTATAGAAATCATTGTTTCTTCCGTAAAACCTTTCCAGCTGATGATGGGTAAAATCTTAGGGAATGCATCGGCAGGTTTGTTACAGTTCTTTATCTGGGGAATCCTAATTTTTGGAATTGTAACCGTTGCCTCCTCTATTTTTGGGGTAGATATCGTAGAAATGCAATCAGCAAGAATTCCATCAGAACAAATGGAGACTATAAAAAAGACAGCGACAGGAGACAAGAGTATGCTTGTTATTCAAGAAATTTTACAGCTTCCTATTTTAAAATTGTTTGTATTATTTATATTTTATTTCTTGGGAGGTTTCATGCTATACAGTTCATTATTTGCTGCCATTGGAGCAGCTGTTGATAATGAAACAGATACACAGCAATTTATGTTGCCCATAATGTTGCCATTAATTTTAGGGGTGTATGTTGGTTTTGCAACCGTGATTAATGACCCTCATGGCTCAATCGCTGTTCTGTTTTCACACATTCCATTTACTTCACCAATTGTTATGTTGATGCGGGTTCCTTTCGGAGTATCATGGTATGAAATTGCCATTTCGATGGCGTCATTAATGATTACATTTGTGGGGATGGTTTGGTTGGCTGCTAAAATTTACAGAGTAGGAATACTAATGTATGGTAAAAAACCTACGTACAAAGATTTGTTTACGTGGTTAACCTATAAAAGCTAGGATTTATGATAAAATTAAAAGAGTTTTTAAGTTATTCTATAAATATTACAGATGATATTCACATGGATGTGAAAACAATGCTGTTTGTAATCCTTGTTTTTTTCTTAACAAGTTTATTTTTAAAACTCTTAAAAAAGATTGTCAACAGAAAATTAGATGAAGAAAATAAAGGGAAGTTCAAAGCAGTATTTTCCTTTACAAAGTATTTTGTGTATTCTATCGTCTTTATTGTTGCCTTAGAGTCTTCAGGAATAAAACTCAGTGTTTTATTGGCAGGATCTGCAGCATTATTAGTGGGGATTGGATTGGGTTTGCAAACCTTATTTCAAGACATCATGTCCGGTATTTTTATTCTGGTTGATAAATCACTACATGTAAATGACATTATTGAAATAGAGAACAAAGTTGGTAAAGTAGAAGAGATTCGTTTAAGGACGACCAGAGCTGTTACCATTGATAACAAGGTGCTGATCATCCCAAATCATAAGTTCCTGACAAATAGTTTGTTTAATTGGACTCAAAACGGGTCACAGACCACCGAAGGAATTAACCTTAGTATTTCCTATGGTGCAGATTTAGAATTGGTAAAAACGATTTTAATTGAGGTTGCAGAAGCACACCCCAAGGTATTAAAATCGATGACCCCAAAAGTATTGTTAACAGATTTTGGTGAAAGTTCGATCCAATTTAAACTGCTGTTTAAGATCAATAACAGTTATGAGCATGTATCTGTAAAAAGTGATTTGCGTTTTGCAATCGATAAAAAATTTAGAGAACATCATATTACATTTCCATTTCCTCAAAGGAGAATTCATCTTACAAATCAAAAATAAAAGCGATGTCAAAAATATTAATCATTGAAGATGAGGCTGCGATCAGAAGAGTTTTAAATAAAATTATTTCAGAAGAAAACGAAACGTACCATGTAGAAGAAGCTGCAGATGGATTGGCTGGATTAGAAATGATCAAAAATCAGGACTATGACTTGGTTTTATGTGATATTAAAATGCCAAAAATGGATGGTGTGGAAGTGTTAGAAAAAACAAAGAAAATAAAACCTGAAGTTCCCATTGTTATGATTTCTGGTCATGGAGACATAGACACTGCTATTCAAACGATGCGTTTGGGGGCTTTTGACTATATATCCAAACCGCCCGACTTAAACAGACTTTTAAACACGGTAAGAAATGCTTTGGATAAAAAGGTATTGCTAGTAGAAAATAAAAGATTGAAGAAAAAGGTGCGTGAAACCTACCAAATGATTGGTCAAAGTAAGGCAATTGTTCAGATAAAAAATATCATTGATAAGGTAGCTGCTACTGATGCAAGAGTGTTAATCACAGGAGGGAACGGAACTGGGAAAGAACTAGTGGCGCATTGGTTGCATGAAAAATCGGACAGAGCAAAGGCTCCCATGATTGAAGTAAATTGTGCTGCAATTCCTTCAGAACTGATTGAAAGTGAATTGTTTGGACATGTAAAAGGTTCTTTTACAGGAGCAAATAAAGACAGGGCAGGTAAGTTTGAGTCTGCCAATGGAGGAACTATTTTTCTCGATGAAATTGGTGATATGAGTTTGTCTGCCCAAGCAAAAGTTTTAAGAGCTTTGCAAGAAAGTAGGATTTCTCGAGTGGGTTCTGACAAAGATATTAAGGTTAATGTAAGAGTCATTGCTGCGACCAATAAAAATCTTATGGAAGAAATTGCCGAAGGCAGGTTTCGAGAAGATTTGTATCATCGATTGGCAGTGATCCTTATTAAAGTTCCTGCATTGAATGACAGAAGAGAAGATATTCCGTTGCTAGTAGACTTTTTTACAAAGAAAATAGCTGAGGAGCAGGGAACTCCCGTAAAGGAATTTTCAGCCGAAGCTGTTCAATTGTTACAAGAGTATGATTGGACTGGTAATATTCGTGAATTACGTAATATTGTAGAGCGGTTAATTATTTTGGGTGAAAAAACAGTCTCCAAAAATGATGTGGCGCTATTTACATCCAAGTAAGGTGTTTTCCCTTCTTTAAGAACTCAAATGATGAACACTTTTCCAACAAAGTACCTAAGCTATTTAGCGATTCTATTTGCGGTGCTCTATTTTTTTTCAGAGACATGGTATCATATGACCTACGACCAATCTACCATTCAATTGATTGCCGATTATATGGCTATTTTTTTACTGTTATTTGCAGGGTCAGTTCATTTAAAAACTTCAAAAGGAATTGGTTTGTTAAGTGGTGCATGGGGATACACTTTTTGTATCATGTACAGGGCATTTGCATGGAGAATGGATGCCCATAATTTAGAAGACTATGAGTGGGTTGAGTTGTATAAAATAATGGCTGGATTGTTCGTTTCATTTATAGCATTTGTTCTTACTTTGATTAAAACCTACCCTTCAAAAAACAGCAATTAAAGTGCTTCTTACAAGCTATAAGTAAACTTAAAATAGGGATTTATTATAACTTCATATGTAGTATAAATAAGAGCGCCATGCTCTTGTTACCCTATAAAAACTCTCTTTCATCTAAATATTCATTCTTTACTTGTGTTGATTGTTTTTCATTGATACTTTCGTTAGGAAAGCGAGAAAAAAAGTTGTGTGTAATTAAAAAAGGTGCAGCTGAAAACCGAATGAGAGTTATCGAAATAAATATAATAAATCTGACTATGGATATAATAATACAGGTTTTAGTTATAATTATTCTTACATTAAAGACTCAAGAAGAGGAGTAACTAATAGTGGTAATAATCCTCATTTAATATATACCTCTGCAGGTATTGATATGATGGATTTCGAAAATCAAAGAGTTGATAGTAGAAACAATTTAAGATTTACACAGGATAGAGTAAACGGTTATACTATAAATCAATTAGAAGAAGCTATGATTAATGCCACCAGTTGGAACGAATGGAAAAATAATATAAAATCTTTATATAATAATTCCACAGAAAAACATTTAGATGAATTATTTGCTAATTGGGAAAATTAAAAATAAAACAATGAAAACAGCATTCTTTAAAATAACAAGTTTTTTACTTGTCCTAAACCTTTTGACCTTTTGTACAGGTTGTGAACCAGAGTACAATACTACATATACTATTAAAAATGATAGCGGAAAGTCTATTAAAATAAATACTTATAAATTTTCTGAACTACTAAATAATGAAATCAATTTAAGGAATGGTGAATCATTTATTAAAGAGGTTGAAGATTTGCAAGGTAGCCCATCTTCTTTTTATCGGGTATTTGAAAATAAAGATAATTTTAACATAGATTCTATTACTATTATATATGATAATTTAAAGATAGATGGATTTAGTTTTTCTACGCAAAGCATAAGGAATCCTTTATTATTTCAGACAGATGATACATTTACATTCACCGAAGAAGATTATGAAAACGCAGAAGATTGTAATTAAAAAAAAGGTGCAGCTAAAAACCGAATGAGAGTTAGCATAAATAAATATTAAATATGAAAAAAACAATCTTTACATTTTTAACTTTACTCTTTGTATATCAGACTTATTCACAAGAAATAGTAGAATATATAGTAGAAAGTAATCGAAAAGGTTTTGATATTACCTATACTAATGATGGAGGAAATACAGAACAAAAAAAAATTAATTCTAATAAATGGAAAACTACATTTAATAGAAACTCTGGTGCATTCGTTTCTATATTAGCACAAACTTTAAATAAGAATGCTGAAATAAGTGTGAAAATTATTTACAATGGTAAAATTATTGAAAAGGCAAAAAGTAGCGGTGATTATGTAACAGCAATTGCTTATCGCTTTTTGAATGATGAACAAATATTTGCAAATATTTATCCTTACAATAAGACTTTTAATGGGAAAATGAAAGTTTACAGCAATTCGCCAATATTAATAGAGCCAAATATGGTCCAATCAGAAAATATTGGATTGGCTGAAAACGAAAGTGTAACAATAATTTCAAAATTTAATAACGGGTATTATAAAGTTAGTTCGGGAAATAAAATAGGATACATATGGGCTGGATGGTTTAAGGAATAAACGTAACATAGCACCTTTAAAAAGGGATTCATTTAAAACTTTATGTAGCATAAATAAGAGTACCATGCTCTTGTTACCTTATAAAAAGTCCCTTTCATCTAAATACATATTTTTTACTTCTGTTGATTGTTTTTCATACGTACTTTTAATGATGAATGAGAACAAAAGTTCCTACTGCATAGCAAATAGAAAGCTGAAAATAAGTGGTTTGTTCTTTGTATGGGCTGTTGACTCTAAAATAAAAAATTATAAATCCGTTTGATGATTCAGAAAAAACTTCTAATTGATTATTAAATTAATAAATAATACTCTTTCAAAAGAATTTGAAAAAGCTGTTGAACTAGGTGATAGAAACTCCAAAACTCTTGGTTTCTTACCAAACGTAGTATTTGAAAAATACGCAAAACAAAATCAACTGATTGGAGCTTTTGAAAAAGCAACAAATGAATTCCTTGGGTATCTTCTTTACAGGGTTTCTTATAATAGGATTACTATTGTACATTTATGTGTAAATAAAGCTAAAAGGAATAATAACACTGCAAATAAACTTGTAGATTACTTAAAAAATAACACCAAACAATATGATGGTATAAAATTAAGTTGTCGTAAAGATTATGGAATAGATAAAGTTTGGGAAAAATTCAATTTTGTTCCAATCAACGAAAAAGCAGGTAGAAGTAAAAAAGGTTTGCCTCTAACTATTTGGTGGTTTCCACATTATCAAGACAACTTCCTTACTCAAATATCTGAATATGAGTTAAATAATAAAATTGTTGCTGTCATCGACATGAATATTTTTCTCGACTTAAAAGATGATAGAGAACAAGAAAGTTTAGCGTTAAAAAGCGATTGGCTTCTATCAGAAGCAATTTTTTATTATACTAGGGAAATCTACACTGAAATTAACAAAGCTAAAACGCCTGAATTAAGAAAATCAAGTAGAAAACTTCTCAGTTATTTTAAAGAATTACCATTCAAAGATGAAGTTGAACTTTCAAAAATCCATGAAGAATTAATAGAAAAATTTCCTCTAAAACACAAAAATGACATCTCAGATTTAAAACATTTAGCTTATTCAATTACAGGTGGAGCTGAATTTTTTATAACTCGAGATACAACCATTTTAGGCAATAAAGAGTTTTTTAAAAAATATAACTTAATCATTTATAGACCAAGTGAATTTATTACACATTTAGATGAAAACATTCAAGTTTCTAAATATAAGCCTCAAACTTTAATTGGAACCAATATTAGTTCTTCTCGAGTAATAAGTGAAAATATTAATACTTATATAAAAAATTTTTTAAAACCAACCGAAAGAAAAAGCCACTTTCAAAAAATAATTAGAGACTCTTTATCTTTTCCTAATGAATTTGAGTTAGTAACAATTTCTAAAAATGACAACTTATTAGCTTTTATAATTTTTGATAGAACTTCTAAAAATAAATTGAGAATTCCTGTTTTTAGGTTTTTAAATAATGATTTGAAGACAACTTTATCTAAACATCTTTTATTTAAAATTATTTTGACTTCCATTAGCGAAAAGAGAACAATCATTGAAATAACAGAAAAGTATTTAGATAATGTTATTGTTACTAATATTCAAGAGGCAAAATTTATTGAGATTGATAAAAGTTGGTATAAAATAAACTTAAATGGAACATTCGATTTAAATGATATTAATGAAAAAATTAAAGATGAACCGCTTACAAAAAAAGTAATTCAAAAAATAGACCAAATCATTGGAGATATTGATGATGATGGTGAAAAGTATTTTAAAAAATACCATTATGAAAGGTACCTATCACCTATAAAAATTAAAGACTTAGAAATACCAAGTTACATTGTTCCAATTAAACCCAAATGGGCTGAAGAGTTATTCAATGATAAATCGAAAGAGAAGCTACCTCTATTTGAACCAAAATATGAAATACTTCTTAATCAAGAAAATGTTTATTATCGTTCATCAACTCCGAGAATATTAAATGTCCCTGCAAGGATATTATGGTATGTGAGTGAAAATAAATTCAAAAATGAAAAAGGTAGCATAATAGCAACTTCTTATGTTGACGAAGTATTTATAGATCAGCCAAAGAAACTATTTAAACAATTTGAAAAACTCGGTATTTATAAATGGAAGCATATTGCACGAACAGCTGGAGAAAAGAAAAAATTGATGGCATTTGTTTTTTCAGGTACAGAATTGTTTAAAAACCCTATTTCTTTAAAAAATATTTGTATTCACTTTGACTCTTTAGAAAATAAAAAATTTATGTTAATTGCACCTCGAAAAATAAAAAACGAAACGTATCTTGCTTTTTATAAATTAGGAATGGATTTATGATTTATAATAATGATTTATTAATTATTTCTGTCAAGCCAAAATACGCAGAAAAAATACTTAATGGGCAAAAAACCATTGAGTTACGTAAATGCGCTCCAAAAAAAGTAGGAAAAGATGGTTATATATTGATTTATGTCACTGCGCCAATTAAAGAACTATGGGGAATTTATAAAATTGAAAATATAATTAAAGAAAAACCAAATACTTTGTGGAAAAATTTTGGTGAACAAACTGGAATTACAAAACAAGAATTTAACAATTATTACAAAGAAAATAAAAGTGCGTTTGGCATTCAATTACTTGAAGTTAAAAACTTGTTTAAGCATTCAATAAAGCTTGAAAATCTTAAAAACTTAATTCCTGGTTTTATGCCTCCTCAAACCTACAGCTACATTGATAAAGACTTAATTAACTACAGTTCATTGAAAGAATTATTGTCCTAAGTTTAGAATAAAAGCTGATTGTCAACACCGTATATAATTCATTGCTAGTTAGAGTCAACTTGAGTAAATCCTCTACTACTGCATTAAGTTTGCGGATTTTCTAGTAAGTTTTGTGTTTACCAACTTTAGTACGCAAAGCAATCACCAATAAAATAATATTGCTCATCTCTCTGTTCCCATTTATCCTTCCCTTAATCAAATTAGACCCTACAAAAGAAAGCAATTAGAACCCCTCTTTAAAGCTATAAAAAAAGTTGATTCAAATATAAAAAGTTTGCATCAACTTTCTATCGTTTAGACACACAGCTTATTTATCTTTGTACTAGAAAATAACTATTAATAAAAAAATAAATAAACAATGGCAACAGCAGTTGGAAAAAAATTCCCTAATTTAAGTGTAGACGCAATGAATGAAATGGGAGATACATTTAAAGTAAATGTATTGGAAGAAGCAATTCAAAACAAAAAGAAAGTATTATTATTCTGGTATCCTAAAGATTTTACCTTTGTATGTCCTACAGAATTACATGCTTTTCAAGCTGCTTTAGGAGAATTCGAAAAGAGAAATACCGTTGTAATTGGTGCTTCTTGTGATACTCCAGAAGTTCATTTTGCATGGTTGAGTACTTCCAAAGACAACGGAGGTATTGAAGGGGTTACCTATCCAATTTTAGCAGACAGCAACCGAAACCTATCCTCAATTTTAGGGATTTTAGACATCACCAATGAAACTTATGATGAGGCTACAGGATCTGTGCAAGTAGAAGGAGATAACGTGACTTATAGAGCAACCTACTTAATTGACGAAGAAGGTACTGTCTTTCACGAAGGAATCAATCATATGCCAGTAGGTAGAAATGTCAATGAATTTTTACGTTTGATCGATGCGTATTCACATGTTCAAACCAATGGTGAGGTATGTCCTGCGAACTGGGAAGAAGGGAAGGATGCAATGTCTCCAAATGCCAAAGGAACTGCCGAGTATTTAGCATCTCATTAAATCACTATCAATCATGGTTCAAGAACTAAGTCAAGATAATTTAGCAGAAATTGTAGCAGGTAACAAAACAGTTGTTGTTCAATACTCTGCAGGTTGGTGTGGAAATTGTAGAATTATGAAGCCAAAGTTTAAAAAACTTTCTTCAGAAAATGAAGCGGTGGTTTTTGTCATTGCAGATGCAGAAAAATTTCCAGAAAGTAGAAAATTAGCTGATGTTAGTAATTTGCCAACATTTGCTGCTTTTGTCGATGGAAAAATGGTCAATCAAACCCAAACAAATAAGTTTGAAGTCTTAAAAGACTTGGTAAACGAAGTGATTTAATTATGAAGTTACCTATTATAAAGCATTTGACTACTTTTATCGAGGAAAACGATCAAGATTATGTTTTAGAAGCTATTGAAACCTTAGAATCGATCACAGAAGTTTCCTCTCTTAAAGACGAAGAACTGGATGTGATTGGAGAATTAATCTCTAATTTGTACGGGGCTATTGAAGTGGATAAAATGATCAAGGAAGGAGTTTCTAAAAAAGAAGCATTAAATGCCTTTATGAAACGTGTTTTAGGGTCAATAGACCAATAAATAAAAGGAATTGTGATAAAAAAATCCCGAGCTTTTAGCTTGGGATTTTTTTATGTGCTTTATTTTCTAATTGACGGTTTTTTGTATTTTTTACAGATAAACGCTCCCATTTCTTCTCCCCAAATACGATAGGTCAATTCAGAGGGGTGCATGCCATCACTGAAATAAAGGGAAGCATTATCGGAACCTAGAGAATTTTTTTTGTTCCATTTTTTTAGGCTGATAATCTCGTTACAATAATAAACAGCCTCTCTTCTGTTGGTATAGGCCTGCAGCTGTTTTCCTAGAATTTCTACCAAATTGCCTATCACAAATCGTATGCTTTTTGTAAAAGCAGGGAACTCTTTGATAGGGGGCATGTTCGTGAAAAAAATGGGTGTTTTTGGATAGTTGATTTGCAGTAACTTTACCAGACGATCAATGTCTGAAATCCATTCTTTAGGAGAATTTAATGTAAATGCGTCATTTCCTCCCATGCCAACAACAATCATGTCAAAAGAACGCTCTTCAATTTTGGGAATTATTTTAGTACATACTTGTTTTACAGTATAGCCACTTCTAGCATAGACCTTCCATTGTATATTTTGTTTTAAATTTTTAGAAAGGGTTTCTGCTAAAGCTCCTGTAAATCCGTTTTGATGGTATTCAACTCCCACACCCGCAATGGTACTCTCTCCAATAGTTAGCAGGTTTATCGTTTCATTGAAATGATTATTTACAATACCTGCTGGTTGTTTTGCTTCGGGAAGTTTGGGGATTTTCTTCCTGATATTTTTCCCTTGAACATACAATAAAGGAAGTAATGGAATAGAAATGATGGTCCCTAATAAATACCTAAAATTCATCGTTAATTCTGCGTATTTTTTAATTCGTTTGCCTTATTAATAATCAGTTTTAAACGTTCTTTATGTTTGATTTTTTCTAACCTCAGTTTGTTTGTTTTTCTAGCCATCAATTTGCTGTGTTTTGCTTTATTTACAGTATTTTTTGCTTTTCCTTTTTTCGGCATTTTAATGGAGTTTATGGTTATAGGTAGTGGTTGTAGAGTATTGAGACAATTGTTACTTTCTTTGGTATAACCACCAGTTCATGTCTCGGGTTACTTGATATCCTAGATTTTTATAAAGTGGAATTGCAGAATTTCCTTTATCTGTGTGTAAAATTGGAGTTTTGCCTTCTTTTAAAATTTCGTTTGTCGTATGGGCTACTAATTGCTTTCCATAGCCTTTTTTTCTATAATCTGGATGTGTTACTACCGCACTTACTTCTATGAAATCGTTTGTTTGCAACCGCTGGCCTGTTATCGAGACTAACTTGTCACCCTTAAAAATACCAAAGTATTTTCCCATTTCAAAACTTCTCTTTTGATAATATCCAGGCATAACTAACCAGATTAAGTCATAGATTTCATCGATATACTCTTCCGTCAACAAAACAATGTTCTCTGAGATTTCTACTTTAAGTTTTNNACCATTTGACATCCAACGATCTTTTTCTCCAAAACGATCTTTTTGGGATTGATCATGGGTTCGATTTCAGAAACGACAAAGAACCGTTCTGTAATTTTAGAATAGGCATCCAATGCGTTGGCCGTTTTTGAGTGATCTTCAAAAGCACCAAAAGTACAAATCTCTGGGCGGTAAAACCGAACAGAATCATAACTTATGAGAAACGAATTATGCGTTTCATTCAATGAGTGCCAAACAGGATTTTTTAATTTATCTTCTAAAGATTTCATAAAAATAAATATAAAAAAAACTCGCAATAAATGCGAGTTTTAAGATGTAAAATTATACTTGTAAAATTAAGCCAACATGGTCACTGGGTTTTCAATAAACGTTTTTAAGGTTTGTAAAAACTGAGCACCAACGGCTCCGTCAACTGTTCTGTGATCACAAGCCAAGGTTAATTTCATGGTGTTTCCAACTACGATTTGACCGTTTTTGACAACTGGTTTTTCAACAATGGCACCTACAGATAAGATGGCAGAGTTTGGTTGGTTGATGATAGAAGTAAAGCTTTCTATACCAAACATTCCTAAGTTAGAAACGGTAAAGGTACTTCCTTGCATTTCATCGACTTTGATCTTTTTATCTCTTGCTTTCCCAGCAAGATCTCTTACAGTAGCTCCAATTTGGGTAAGGCTTAATTGATCTGTGTGCTTTATAACAGGTACTAACAAACCATCAGTAACTGCCACCGCAACTCCTACATGAATATGACTATGAGTAATGGTATTCGCCTCTGTCCAAGAGGTATTTACTTGTGGGTGTTTTTTCAACGCCATTGCACAGGCTTTCACGACCATGTCGTTGAAAGATACTTTCACTTCTGGAATTGCATTGATTGTTTTTCTTGAAGCCATGGCATTGTCCATGTCAACTTCTACATTTAAATAGAAGTGAGGAGCGGTAAATTTAGAATTTCCTAAAGATTTTGCAATTGCTTTACGCATTTGAGAATTTTTAGTTTCTTCAGATTTTTCTTCACCTATAGCAACAAAACTTGTGGCAACAGGAGCAGGAGATTTTTTAGTTTCTTCCACTTTAGCGGCAGGCGTATAGTTGACGACATCTTTTTTGATAATTCTGCCGTTTTCGCCTGAACCTGAAACATCTGCTAAATTTATGCCCTTGTCTGCGGCTATTTTCTTTGCCAGAGGTGATGCAAAAATACGTACGTTTGAAGTATTACTTTCTACAGGAGTAGGCTCAGTTACCGCTGCTTTGGCAGTATTTTTTGGTTCTTTCTTTTCAGAAGTTGTATTCTCTGTAGGAGCAACAGCTCCTCCATTGGCAATGATAGCACTAACATCGGAACCTGCAGGTCCTATGATGGTTAACAAGCTGTCTACAGGTGCTGTTTCTCCTTCTTGAACACCAATGTATAATAGGGTTCCTTCGTAGAAAGATTCAAATTCCATGGTTGCTTTGTCGGTTTCAATTTCGGCAAGCATGTCACCTTCTTCTACACTGTCTCCAACTTTCTTTAACCATGTTGCCACAGTTCCATCTGTCATGGTATCACTTAAACGAGGCATGGTGATTACTTGCACTCCTTCCGGAATTGCTACAGTATCAGAAGGACTACTTGTGGGTTCAGTGGTAGTTTCTTCTTTTACCTCTTCAGTAGATTCTTCTTTAGCAGCTGGTGCTGAGTCTCCATTGATAATGGAAGTTATATCTTCTCCTTCTTCACCGATGACAGCAAGCAACACATCTACAGGTGAAGTTTCACCCTCTTGTATACCAATGTGTAATAGAGTTCCTTCATAGAAAGACTCAAACTCCATGGTTGCTTTATCGGTTTCAATTTCAGCTAAAATATCACCTTCTTCAATTTTATCTCCAACATTTTTTAACCATTTTGCCACAACACCTTCTTCCATGGTGTCACTTAATCGTGGCATATTTATAATTGTAGCCATATCTTAACTTATAAAAGGATAATCTTCTTGTTCGTATACCATATCATACATTTGTTGTGTTTCTGGATATGGAGAATCTTCTGCAAATTGCTCGCATTCTTTGACCATAACTTTCACTTCTTTATCCATTGCAGCGATTTCCTCTGCAGTCGCATAATTCTTTTCTTTGATGATCTCTAAAACCTGTGTTATTGGGTCTATTTTTTTGTATTCTTCAACCTCATCTTTGGTTCTATATTTTTGAGCATCAGACATTGAGTGTCCTCTGTATCGGTATGTTTTCATTTCTAGAAATGTAGGTCCATCTCCGCGTCTAGCTCTTTGCAAAGCTTCATCTACAGCCTCAGCAACCTTAATAGGATTCATGGCGTCTACTGGACCACAAGGCATTTCATAACCCAATCCGAGTTTCCAAATGTCAGAATGATTTGCAGTTCGGTCTACAGAAGTTCCCATAGCATATCCATTATTTTCACAAATAAAGATAACAGGGAGTTTCCATAACATCGCTAAATTAAATGCTTCATGTAAAGAACCTTGTCTAGCAGCTCCATCTCCAAAACAGGTTAAGGTAACACCGCCAGTTCCATTGTATTTATCACCAAAAGCTAGACCTGCACCTAGAGGAATTTGACCTCCAACGATACCATGCCCACCATAAAAACGGAATTCTTTTGAAAAAATATGCATCGATCCACCCATTCCTTTAGAAGTACCAGTTGCTTTTCCATACAATTCAGCCATTACACGTTTAGGATCTTCTCCCATACCGATAGGTTGCACGTGATTTCTGTAGGCGGTAATCATTTTATCTTTAGACAAGTCCATTGCATGCAATGCACCTGCCAAAATTGCTTCTTGACCATTGTATAAATGCAAGAAACCTCTTACTTTTTGTTGAATATAAACAGAAGCTAGTTTATCTTCGAATTTACGCCAGAAAAGCATGTTTTTGTACCAGTCTAAATAGGTTTGTTTGGTAATTTTTTTCATTCTTTATAATTCTTATTTTGCTACTAAAATAGCAATCATATGTATACAATTGAGCAACAAAAATAACGGTTTTAAGTAGAATAAAAAAAAATGATTTTAGACATTTAACTCAATCGTTTTCGGAGCCTATTTATTTGTCCTTAGCGATGACTATTGTTGCCTTAGCACCTGTGGCTAAATTCCATTCATTGGATGATAATAATATCCCTGCGTCATTATAGACTTTAAAAGCAGCTGTATTTGGTCCAGAAGTTCCTTGATTCAGTGCCTTGAAAGCAATTTTATTTATACCAATTTTTAGAGGAATATTAAATTTTTGATAGTTTTGCATTAGAATGATGTTTGTTACAATAGGAATGTCATTGATAAGAATAGTAACTCGATCACCATCGGGATATTGAAAGTCTCTACAAATTATATTGACACTTTTAGAGTTGGTTCTAAAACTCCCTAGATCTTGATCAATTTTTGGATATATGTACTGACCATTTATTTTTTTAAAAGCTTTTAGAAATCGTTCTTCACTTAATTTAGCAGCAGTTAAAATACCTTTATTATTCAATTCATTTTCCTTTTTTTTTCGTTTTAATTGTTCTTTTTCTTTCTCATAAGCATTTTTAAAACCATTATTCCCTTTTAACTCTATTGAGTTGGTTTTTTCTGTCTTTTGAGTACTTTTCAAAGAAAGGATATTCATTGTTCCTTTGTTTGTATTTTTAGAGCTATTATCTAATTGAGCAGATAATTGAAATCCCAATAACAGTGTAAATGTGAAAATAAGAAGCTGGAGTTTTGATTTCATGAGTCTAGTACTAGCGTGTGCAAACAAATATACTACTGATTTTTTGTGAACCTGTTGCTATTTTGTTAAAACTTATTATTGTATTGGAAAATTAAAATAAGTAGTTGGAAAAGGTTCTTTTTTAAGTGTAAAATGCCACCATTCGTTTTCATAGGGATTAAAACCATTTGCAAGCATTATTTTTCGTAGATAAAGCCTGTTTTCTTGCTGATGTTTTTGGAGGTCTTTAGAGAATGGATGAGATTTTTTTCCAAAAAAGTCGTAGTTACTACCCATATCCAATTCTTTACCAGTACTCCTATTTATGATGGTTAGATCTACAGTGCTGCCTCTTGAATGTCCCGACTTTGTAGCGATAAATCCTTGTGCAAATAATTCAGATTTTGGTACGTCTGGGTAGTATTCTTTTTTCATTAAAGTATGAAATTGGTGTTAATTCTAGCGTACAAAATGGTCAACGGCTTGTTGAGGTCTATACGCGTCAAATATTTTGAGGCTCAATCCTTCTTTTAAAAGGATTTGTTGTACTTTTTTTAGAGCATGAGCAGTTTCTTTAGTGATGATGACACAATTTTTATAATAGCCATCTATTGGTTTTCCTATAAAATTATTGTTTCCCAAATAGCGCAATTCAAATTGAATTGTTGGATCGAAATCAGATAAATTTATAAATTCCGAAGGAATTTTTTGAGAAAAAAGAGAAGCACAGGAAAGAATGCATATGAATAGTACTATTTTTTTCATGGTCTAAAAATACAAAAAAAGTATGCCCGCGAATATTCGCAGGCATACTTTTGTAATAAAAAATCAGAATTTACTTATTCTAACAATACTTTATTTATTGCGTGAACAACTCCATTGTTCGCTTGAACATTTGTTGCAATGATATTACTTACTCTGTCTTTTGAATCCGTTAGGGTAGCGCCTCCGGTTACATTTCCGGTCAAAGCACCTCCAAGTGTTGAAATATTCATATTATCGGTTAGGTCTGTGTCTAAAACATTTGCTCCAGCAACCACATGTGTATTGAGGGTAGACGCTAATACATCTGTTGGAACCTCACTCAAGTCAACTAAGTTTAACTCTACCAATAAATCAACAAAAGCGCTGTTGATAGGAGCAAAAACTGTGAAAGGAGCAGGGGTTGTTGATGAAGATAGTGTAGCTGCATACGTGAAAGAATCTTCGCGAGTTAATGCCTGAACTAAAATTGAGAAGTTTGGATCTGCCGTTGCAAAAGTTACAACAGTAGGCAAACCGATCACTTTATCTACAACATGAACTGTACCGTTATCTGCTGCAACATTTGCAGTTGCTACAGAAGATACTCCATTGAATTGAACACCATTGTTGGTATCGATATAGATAGACATTGGGCTTCCTGAGGCAGCACTTGTCGCTTTGGTGTTTGCATATCCTGTAGATAGATCTGTTGATTTTAGGCTTCCGTCAATAACGTGATTTAGTAAAACCTGAGTCAATAGATCATTAGGGACATCATCTAAGGAGTTGAAGTTATTAGCGCTTAGAAATTCTGCAAATGCTTCGTTGGTAGGAGCTAATACTGTAAATGGTCCAGGGCCACTTAAAGTGCCTGCTAGCTCAGCTTTGGTTACTGCTGCTACGAGAGAAGTTAACTGATTGTTTACTGCTACATCTACGATCGTGTTGGTTTCGATTGTAATGTTGTCATCGTCATTATTACATGAATAAAAGAGGTTTATGACTAGAATTAATGCGGTTACTTTAATTAAATTTTTCATGAAGTTGTTGTTTTAAATTTATATTCTCCAACAAAACTAGGTTAAAGCTAAACACGAAATCCTTATTATTTTGTTAAACTATTTTAAATAAAAGTTAAACAAAATAATAAATTATGTTAAAATGCGCTTTTCAATATTCAAAAAAAGTTTAGTTTTGATTTAAATAGAATAAAACAATGCATCAAACGACCAATACAATTTTGATGATCCGTCCTATACATTTTAGGATGAATGAACAAACGGCTGTAAACAACTATTATCAAAAAAAAGAGGAGGTCATTCTTCCATCAACACTCACTACAAAAGCCCAAAAGGAGTTTGATGCCTTTGTAGAAAAATTACGCAGCTTTGGAATTCATGTCATTGTTGTTGCCGATACAGAAGAATTTGATACTCCAGATTCTATATTTCCTAACAATTGGATTTCTTTTCATCAAGAGGGTACTGTAGCTATGTATCCAATGTTTGCTGAAAATAGACGTTTGGAAAGACGTGAAGATATTTTAGAACAGGTAGAAAATGAAGGTTTTTTAATAGAAAACGTAATGGATTATACGGCTGCTGAAAAAGATACTATCTTTTTAGAAGGAACTGGAAGTATGATCTTGGATAGAGAAAATAGCAAAGCATATTGCGCACTTTCCCCCAGAGCAGATGAAGAATTGTTTATAGAGTTTTGTGAAGATTTTGAATATACCCCCGTTATTTTTACCGCCAACCAAACTGTAAATGGTAAAAGAGAGAAGATCTATCATACAAATGTTATGATGTGTATTGCAGAAACTTTTGTGGTCATTTGTTTGTCCTCTATTGATGATAAAGCAGAACGTAAACATCTTTTGAAACACTTTAAGGAGGATGGAAAAAAAGTCATTGATATTTCGGAAGATCAAGTAGATTGTTTTGCAGGAAATATGTTGCAAGTTCGTGGCAAAGGTGAAGAACGATTTTTAATTATGAGTCAAGCAGCTTTGGAAAGTTTGACACCCTCTCAACAAACTCAAATACAACATCATTGCCAGATTATTTCAAGTTCTCTTGAGACCATAGAGGCTTGTGGAGGAGGAAGCGCTCGTTGTATGATGGCAGAGGTTTTTCTCCCTAAAAAAAGTAGTTAAGATTTATTTACTCAAAGCCTCATCAATAATTTCTCCATTGGTGCCATTTGGTGCCTCAATACGTAATAAATTGGCAATGGTTGGTGCAATATCTGTAATAGTGTATCTTTTCTTAGAGACTCCTTTTTTGATGCCGTTTCCATAAAAAATAATCGGTACATGCGTGTCGTATGAATACCCAGAGCCATGACTCGTTCCTTTCCTAGCTCTTATTAGGGTTGCAGGGTTAGGAATCATCAAGACATCTCCTGAGAATTTTTGGTTGTAACCGTTTTGAAGAGAATTTAAGATTCCTGATGAAAAATGAGTTGTTTGAAGCGTATTTGCGGTAACTGCCTTGTATATGTTTTCGAAATTTACGACTTCATCTGCTAACTTTTGTGCAACAGTATGTCTGTCCAAGTCTAGAGCTGCCATTTTTTCTTTGTCCAAGAAAATTTGGTAATTAGAAACATCTTCAATCAAATCTGATGAATTGAAATAGTTTTTGGTAATCTCTGAAAGGAAGGTTTTTAACTTTTCAGCATTTAGATAATGTGCAGGTATTTTTAAGGATTGTAAATACGCTGGGTTATGAACAGCCGCATGATCTGCCGTTAGAAAAAGGGTATAATTATCCTTTCCTACTTGTTTGTCTAAAAACTGAAAGAAATGGGCTAGGTCCTTATCCAATCTTAAATAAGTATCCTCTGTTTCTATGGCAGAAACGCCATATTTATGACCCACATAGTCTGTTGATGAAAAACTGACTGCTAAGAAATCGGTGTATGTACCTTTTCCTAATTTTTCTCCCACAATTGCTGCTTTCGCAAAATCTACCGTAAAGGTATTGCCAGCAGGAACCGTTTTTAATAAATCAAAATTATTATTCTTGGAACGTAAGGATTTTAAATCTTTGGGAAAAGTAGGAGCATCTTGTCCTATTAATGTTTCTTCAAAAATATTGTCATCACTTCTGCTGTTTTTATAACTGTCGATTCCATAAAGAGTTTCCCAAGGGCTATTTAGATACTCATCTGCTTTGTTGTCAGCATTAAAATCGGTGACCCATTGAGGAATTTTATTCATGTAAAAGGTACTTGTTATCCAAGTATTGTAATTTTCACCATCATACCAATATGCTGCATTTGCGGTATGACCAGCGGGTAGAATTGCTGCCCGATCTTTTATCGAAATACCAATTGTTTTTCCATGCATGTTTTGCGCCAAATGCAATTGATCAGTGATTGTTGAGGTAACTAATCTTTTTGGAGATTTTTGACCATTTAATCCACTATTACCTAATGTCTTATATGCACTATCATACACACAATACACCGATTTTTTTTCGTATTTATCATACCAATCATTAGAGATAATTCCGTGCTCACTGGGGGTTGTTCCAGTGTAAATGGATGCATGACCAACAGCTGTGTAAGTAGGGATGAGGTTGTAATGAGCATTTTCTAGGGAGAACCCTCCTTGTAATATTCGATTAAATCCACCGTCTCCAAACCGATCTGCAAATCTTGTTAAATAATCATATCGCATTTGGTCAATGACGATCCCTACAACCAACTTGGTTTTTTTCGGAGAAGAACCAGATTTGCAGCCTCCTAATAGGAAAAACAAGCATAGAATTGTGAGAAGGAATTTAAATTTCATGAACGATCAATTAAATATGTGTCAAAAGTACTTATTTTTTATATAGATCTTATAAATTTAACTTTCTATTGATCATATTTTAATACTTTAGCATAAAATTAAATGCAATGAATTACCTAGAGCACATTGGTAAATATTTTATAATGTTAGGACGTGTTTTTAAAAAGCCACAACGTTCAAAAGTTTTTTATGAAGCTATATTGAGAGAGATTGAAGATTTAGGGTTAAAATCTCTCGGAATTATCATGTTTATTTCCTTTTTTATTGGAGGGGTCATAGCCTTGCAAACGGCTCTAAATTTAGAGAGTCCCTTCATTCCAAAATCCTTAATTGGTTTTGCTGCAAAACGCTCTATAATCCTAGAATTTGCTCCTACCTTTTGTTCGATCATCTTGGCGGGAAAAGTTGGGTCTTATATTACATCTAGTATTGGTTCTATGCGTGTCACAGAGCAGATTGATGCTTTAGAGGTGATGGGTATCAACTCATTAAATTACCTGGTCTTACCCAAGATAATAGCCACGGTGTTCTTTTATCCATTTTTAATATCATTAGGAATGTTTCTGGGAATTTTTGGGGGTTGGGTTTCTGGAGTACTGTCGGGTCTTTTTTCGGGAACCGAATACATTGCAGGTCTTCAAACTGATTTCAATCCGTTTTTGTTAACATATGCAATGATTAAAACACTCATTTTTGCATTTTTAATAGCTACAGTTCCTGCTTATCATGGATATTATGTAAAAGGTGGATCAATAGCAGTAGGGAGAGCAAGTACTCAATCTGTTGTTTGGACTACGATTTTAATAGTCATCGCAAATTATTTTTTAACTCAAATGCTTTTAACCTAGACAATGATAGAAGTAAAAAATTTATACAAAGGTTTTGGAGGGGACAACATATTGAAAGGAGTTTCGGCTACTTTTCACCCAGGTAAGACCAGTTTGATTATTGGTCAAAGTGGTTCTGGTAAAACTGTTTTTTTAAAATCTTTAATCGGTTTGCATATTCCTGATGACGGATCTATTATTTTTGATGGAAAGTTGAGTTCAAAATTTACAGAAAATGAAAAGCAACAATGGAGGCAAGAAATTGGGATGGTTTTTCAGGGAAGTGCGTTGTTAGATTCTCAAACTGTTGAAGAGAATGTGATGTTTCCATTAAAAATGTTTACCCAACAACCTTATGAGGTCATGTTAGATCGTGTAAATTTTGTTTTGAAAAGAGTCAATTTAGAAAACTCAAATAAAAAATTACCCGCAGAATTATCTGGAGGAATGCAAAAAAGAGTCGCAATTGCGAGAGCAATCGTTATGAATCCTAAATATTTATTTTGTGACGAACCTAATTCCGGCTTGGATCCACAAACAGCCATTGTCATTGATAAGTTAATTCAAGAAATTACAGAAGAATATAATATCACTACTATAATTAATACTCATGATATGAACTCTGTGATGGAAATAGGAGAAAAAATAATTTTTTTAAAAGACGGTCAGAAAGCTTGGGAAGGAACCAGTGATGAGGTCTTTAAAACTGATAATGAAGCAGTTGTCAGTTTTGTCTATTCTTCGAATTTATTCAAAAAAGTAAGAGAGGCGTATTTAAAAGAAACAAAGTAGATAATAGGTTTGTTTTTTTGAAAATATACTATATATTTGCACCCGCTAAAAAGAAAAAATGACCTGGTAGCTCAGTTGGTAGAGCATCTCCCTTTTAAGGAGAGGGTCCTGGGTTCGAGCCCCAGCCCGGTCACATCCTTTAAAACTCCGCACATTGTGCGGAGTTTTTTTTTAACATTATTTCAACAAAAAATAAGTTACTAGTGAGTATTTTTGAAGTATTAAATTAATCAATTATGAATACAATATTCATGTCAATTTGTATCATCCTTTCCATGAGTAGTTCCAACAAGACAATTTTTGATTTTAACTCTGATGCAACTATTTCTCAATGGAGAGTTGTAGATGACGTTGTAATGGGAGGAAGGTCTCAAGGTAATATAAAGATAAATAAAGAAGGGAATGGTGTGTTCTACGGAACCGTGTCATTAGAAAATAACGGTGGTTTTTCTTCCTTAAGACATCGTTTTTCAACAATTAAAGTAACCGATTTTAAGCATGTTGTTATCCGTGTGAAAGGCGATGGAAATACCTATCAATTCAGACTCAAAGATGAGGTGTATGCTCCTCATTCTTTTATCTCCTTTTTTCAAACTAATGGTGCATGGCAAACGATTCGCATAAAACTTTCAGACATGTATCCTTCCTTTAGAGGAAGAAAATTAAATATGAATAATTTTTCTTCAGAAAGCATTCAAGAACTTGCTTTTTTGATAGGAAATAAAAAGGCTCAAAACTTTACACTAGAAATTGATAAAATTTATTTAGAGTAAATTCCCTTCACTTTTTTTGTATCTTTCACAGGTTCTAAATTATAGAGTATGGAGAAAAATCATGTGAAAGAAGCAGCAGCTCAAGATCTCAAGAAAAATATAAGAAACAACGCGAAAGGGTTGTTTTTTGGGCTTAAAAATTACCTAAAAGAACTCCTAGATTTTAGAGAGGACACAGATTATGAAGCCACTATGGGGGCCATAAAAGCAGACATTCCTTTCAAGGGAGCAACAGCTTGGATTCTCATTTTTGCTGTCTTTGTTGCCTCTGTTGGATTAAATGCAGATTCAACTGCAGTTGTGATTGGAGCCATGTTAATATCACCACTGATGGGTCCAATTTTAGGGATAGGAAGTGCTTTTGCAATCAATGATATTGAAATTTTTAAAAAATCTGCAGTCAGTTTATCAACCATGATTGTGTTGAGTTTGCTTACTTCTTTTATCTTTTTTTATTGTTTTCCGTTGAGTGAAGATACTTCAGAGCTATTAGGAAGAACAAAACCCGATATTAGAGATGTTCTTATTGCTTTTTTTGGAGGTTTGGCGTTAATGGTTGCTAGAACAAAAAAAGGAACTGTTGCCTCTGTCATTTTTGGGGTTGCCATTGCAACCGCTTTGATGCCGCCACTTTGTACTGCCGGATATGGTTTAGCCAAAGGATTTTCTGGAGAATCAATTGGTTTTACGTATGCTCTTGGCGCGATGTTTCTGTTTACAATCAATACGATTTTTATTGCTTTAGCTACATTTTTAGTATTGAAACTGTTGCGTTTTCCAATGCATAAATACGCAAATGCTGCCAAAAGAAAACGGTATGCTACGATCGCTACTGTGGTCGGTGTCATTGTAATGATCCCTGCCTTCTATACGTTTTATATTGCTTTAGAGGAAAGTAGGGTCAATGCACAATTAAAAGCGTATGTGAAAAATGAAATACGTACTATTGGAAATTTTCAATTAATAGATCAAGATTACTTTTCAGATACAAAAATTCTAAAGCTCAATTTTTTTAATGAGGTTAGTTTGGCTGAAAAAAATATGTTGGAGAACAGGTTGCTTAATGATCCTAGATATGATCGTTTGCGTGAGGTGAAAATTGATATAAAGGGAAGTGATACCAAAAGTTTTGAACTTATTACAACAGCCTATAAAGAGAAAAGAGAGGAGTTACAGGAGGCAAAAAATAGAATCATTGGGTTGCAAAATCAAATTACAGATTTACAGGAAACAATTTTATCTTTAAACAATAGAATTGAGCAGGATGCTTTAAATAATAACCAAAAAGTTGTTGCATTTAGTAGGATAGCAAAAGATGCAAAAATTAGATACAGTGCTATTGAAGAAGTGGGTTTTGCAAAGGTTTTGTATTCAAAAGATTTTATCAAAGTAGATACAATTCCTGTAGCAACCATTAAATGGAATTCAAATATATCCGATAGCATGATTGCTTCCAAAGAAAAAGAATTGCAAATTTGGATGCAAAAAGAAATGAATTTAGATACACTTTTTATGAAGAGGTAACTCGGAAACCAGTTTCTGGTTAGAGATGCTTTTTAGGATCATTTTTAAATTCAACTTAATTTTTAGTTGTTTTAAAGAGGGATCACTTCAACATTTTGATTGAATAAATATGTTTTGTTGGTCTCAATTTTCAAACATTCAAATCTTGTTCTTCTTTTTAGACCTTTTTTGTAGCGGATATTTTTAAATTCAAAAAAACTACCCACTGGAATCTCATGGATGAAACTTTTTCCTTTTTCTGCTTTATTTCCCTTAAGAATAAGAGATAATTTATGATCACTATCTGTACTTGCTTTTGGGTTTTTAAGATAGTTGGCCAAAAAAGGGAGCATTTCTTTGGAGAAAATTTCTGGACTTAAAAAAGGGAGCATTAAGTGTTGAAAAACTGTTTTCCATTCTTTTCCATGTGGTTGAACTCTTCCAAATTTTTGATGGGTAACATGGTGTGCAATTTCATGGACCAATGTCAACAAAAATTGATATTTGTTGAGGTTATTGTTTACTGTAATCTGAAATTGTCCATTTGGTAATTTTCTAAAATCACCATGTTTTGTTTTTCTTTGAGTTACAATCTTTAGTGTAAAATGATGAATTTCAATTAAAAATTGAACAAAAGGAATCGCCTTTTCGGGAATGTATTTTTGATAGGTTGTATTCAAGTAAAATTATGGTGTTGAAGAGGATACTTGTAAGACTTTTCCGTTGTAAAATTTATTTCCTGTTAGCGAAAAATCAAAAATATAATTTGCCATTTCTTGTGCTGATAGCGGGGCTTGATAATCAGGAAAGGCTTCTTTTAACATTTCTGTTTGAACGGCTCCTATGGCTAACACATTGAAAGCAATTTCCTGTTCTTTGTATTCTTCTGCCAATAATTCAGAGAGTGTAATAACTGCCCCTTTAGCAGAGGAATATGCTGCTAAGCCTGGGAATTTCATGCTTCCTTGAATACCTCCCATAGAGCTTACAGTTACCACATGACTTCCTTTTTGTAAAAAGGGAATCATTAATTTTGTGAGCTCAGCAACTGCAAAAACGTTTACCTTGTATACTTCAAGAAAATCTTCTGAAGATAATTCTGTAAATGCTTTGTTTATTAATTTTCCGGCGTTATTGATCAGAATATCAACTTTTTGCCAGTTACTTTTTACAAATGCTGTTATTTTATGCATTTCTGAATTGTTCGATAAATCAATAGAAATTACAGTAATATTTTGATGATTGAATTCCTCTAATGGTTTCGTATTTCTTGACAATGCCAAAACCTGATGTCCGTTATTTGCAAATTGTTTTGCCAATTCAAATCCGATACCTCTGCTGGTTCCTGTAATAATAATATTTTTCATTTTATCATTTTTGAAGTAGCAATCTACTCAATTTTTCATACATTTAAAGATAAAATTCAATCAAATAAATCTCGAAATATATTTTTTATTCCGTGAAAACTAACAAAGCGATCAGATGAAAAAATGTGCATTGTTCCTTTTTCTGTCATTCTTTATTCAAATTTCAGTTGCCCAAACAACCTACCTTCTTTGTGGGAGTCTTATAGATACCAATACGGGTACGATCCATTCAAAAAAAACAATTCTTGTCAAAGCTGATACGATTGTAAAAATTTTTGAGGGTTATGTATTGCCAAAAAATAAGAGCGCTATAGTCATCGATTTAAAGGACAAAGTAGTGCTGCCAGGATTGATCGACATGCATGTACACATAGAACAAGAATTTGATCGTCAGACACAATTAAACCGTTATATTCTCAATGAAGCTGATATTGCATTTAATTCGGTTGGTTTTGCAAAAATGACACTATTAAGTGGGTTTACAACTGTCAGAGATTTGGGAGGAACAGGGGTCAATATTTCAATTAAAAAAGCGATAGAGGCAGGTAAAATTATTGGTCCTAGAGTGTATACTGCAGGAAAGTCTATTGCAACAACAGGAGGGCATGCAGATCCTACAAATGGAAGTAGTAGAAAATTAATCGGAAATCCTGGTCCCAAAGAAGGAGTGATCAATTCTGTTGAAGATGCCAAAAAAGCAGTTCGTCAACGGTATAAAAATGGAGCGGATTGTATTAAGATCACCGCAACGGGAGGTGTTTTAAGTGTTGCCAAATCGGGAGACAATCCTCAATTTACCTTAGAAGAAGTGAAAGCAATTTGCGATACTGCAAAAGACTATGGAATGCATGTCGCTGCTCATGCTCATGGAGATGAGGGCATGCAACGAGCAATTATAGGCGGTGTAAAAACCATTGAACATGGTACTTATATGAGTGATGCAACCATGGAGCTTATGAAAAAGTACAATGCCTATTTAGTGCCCACCCTAACGGCAGGAAAAGAAGTGGCAGAAAAAGCCACTGTTGATGGGTTTTACCCAGAGATTGTTGTACCAAAAGCCCTAGCAGTGGGTCCGCAAATTCAGGAAACCTTTGCAAAAGCATATAAAAAAGGAGTTGGAATTTCTTTTGGAACAGATGCAGGAGTTTTTGAACACGGGCAAAATGGAAAAGAGTTTGGTTTTATGGTAGCTGCTGGAATGCCGGCTATGGAAACCATTCAGTCTGCAACGATTACCAATGCAATGTTGTTACAAATGGAGCATAAAATTGGACAAATTCAAACAGGTTTTTTCGCTGATATCATCGCGGTAGATGAGGATCCAACAAAAAACATCTCTACGATGGAAAACATTGTTTTTGTCATGAAAGAAGGTGTTGTTTACAAGAAATAACTATTCAAAAATAACATGTTGAAAAGCACCAATATCTGGTTTTGAGGTTCGATCTACTCCTAAAAGATCCAGAGGGTAGGGCGAAGATGATGCGCTGTTAATTGCATCAGATTTTTCCCCAATTACAAAATCATTTTTCTGAGGATCTCTAAAATTCGAATTCCCATTTAGAATGATGTTTTGATAAAAAGAGTTTGTAAAGTCTAATTGAGCAATGTCAGTAAAAGAATTGTTAATGTCATTAAACTGAATCATGCTACTGCTAATGTTATAGTTAAAAATACCGCCTCCATCTACGTAGTCTATTAAAAATTCGATAGGGTTGTTTCCATCAAAGATACAGTTGGTAAAATTTGCAGCATATAAATTTCTAGTTTCAATAATTTCTTCTCCAGCCTCATTCTTATATGAAAAGAAATTGTTGATTAGAACCGCCGGTAATTGTCGTAGACTATTGCTCCAAAAATTTGAAAATGTAGCATGTGTAAAGTTATAGGTGCCTCCAATCGTTGCAGCCAAAGATGCTTGTCCTGCATTCCCAACGACTAAATTATAACCCTCTATGTTTGTTTCTCTTCCTAAAATACCAAAATTACTATGATTATAGATTTCTGTATTTTCAAGTCTTAGGGTTGGACGAGAAGGAGTTTCTAAACTATCAACTAAAACACCGATAATTCCATTTTTAATAACAGCGTGTTGTATTTCGTTGTTTACGCTTCCTGCTCGCATCCAAATGGTTCCCCATTGCCCTGGAATATCTTTAAAAGAGTGTTCTAGGCGATCTCCTTCGAAAATGACTTTTTTTGAACGTGTTCCTTTTACTTTTAACGTAGCTTTCTTATCTACAATGAGACCAGAATTGTCGTGAAAATGAACTCTAGCACCGGCTTCAATAGTCAATGTCTTATTTTTAGGAATTGCAGCATAGCCATAAATAACTGTTGGTTTTGTACTTGTAAATATGGACAATTCTGCATCGGTTAAAAAACGACCCTTGATGCTCGTGGGCTGTCCATCCAATTTGAGGCTGTCGATTTTCATGCTAATGGCATCTTTTCCTGGAAAAATAAAATTGGCATCTTCAACTAAGGTCACTAAATCTACCTCTTGTTGATTTGTACCATTGTCAAATAAAATTTGATCGGTGTATAAAAGCTGTAAATTACTGTTGGCATCTATGGTTGTTTCTACAAATACATAGATACTGTCTTTGGCTAAAATATCGATATCTTCAAATTCTTTTCCTGGGATTCCATCGATATTTAATCTGTAGTTTGAATCACGTCCATTTTTTAATTTTATTTGAGGGATGGTGATGGCGTTATTTCCTCTATTAAATACTTTTAGATTGTAGGTTGCAGAGCCAATATTGGAAAATACAGTATCTAAGAATACCGTGTCTTTTGAAAATTCTAAATTTCCAAAACTAGCGATGGTTTCGAAGTCTTTTCTGCAGGAGCTGATAGAAATAAGAAAAATACAACATAGAATGGCAAACAGAGTTCTCATACAATTCAATTTTTTTATAATGATAGCACTTTTCTATAAGTTAATTATTGTTTTATCAATTCTATTTCAAATAAGGTTCCCCAGTTTTTTCCAGTAACAAACATTCTATTGTTTTCAGAGTCGAATGCGATTCCGTTTAAAACTTCGTCTTGAGAAACTAGTTTTTGGGTCTTCTCCATTTCCTTCTTTAAGGATTTCAAATTTGCAATTCCTTCCACAATTCCGGTAGTTGGATCAATAATTACAATCGCGTTTTGCTGGTATTTGTTAGCATATATTTTTCCATTAATCATTTCTAATTCGTTCAAATCTTTTACAGCATACTTGTTTGTATATACTTGAATTGATTTTTCTTCTTTTAAAGTTTTCGGATTTAAAAACCAAATTTTATGAGAACCATCAGATTTAATCAATGCGGTTTCATTGTGAGTGAAACCCCATCCCTCTGTGCTTTTATCGTATGTAAACTCTTTTTCTTGTTTGAAAGTTTCTAAGTCATATACAAACCCTTTTTTAGCCTGCCATGTCAACCAATATATCTTCTGGTTAAAAATAGTCATTCCTTCTCCAAAATATCTTTCATCCAAGGCTGTTTTCTTGAGTACTTTCCCTGTTTTAATCGCAACCTTTCTCAGGGTAGATTCTCCTCTATGTCCCGTGGTTTCGTATAAAAAACCCTTGTAATATTCTAAGCCCTGTGTGTATGCTTTTTTGTCGTGAGGGTATTTATTGATGATCTGGTAATCATAAACGGTTGGGGCTTTATTGGCTAGAACTTCAAAAAAACTATTTTCTTTTTTAGTCTTTTCAGGATAGAAGATTAGTGCTGAAATTTGATGTTTTCCAATACCTATATCTTTGGTATTTAATTCTATTGAAGACTCATTATTAGAAGGAATTTCTTTACCGTTCACAAAAAATTGCACACTTTGAATTGGTTTGTTTTCCTTTTCCTTTAAAGAAATACGAATCGTTGTGTTAAAAGGAACTTGTTTTTGGTGTTCTAAATGAAATACATACTCATTGGAGCAAGAGGTTGATAGCAGAAATGACGCTAAAAAAGCAACAAGTAAAAAATATTTTTTCATTCTTAATGGTTTTATGTGTGGTTTCGTCTTCTCATAATTAACAAAGGCTTGAAAAAGGACGATTTACGAACAAAAGTAAGTATAAAAGTAATGATTGTATTTATTGAAGCAAATAAAAACAACATATTTATTTGTAAATTAAAAAATATGGTTAAATTTGCATCCTCAAAATAGTATCTTATCGCTATTTAGAAAGAGAGTAAGCCTTACCAACTATACTCTTACAAAACTAATATTAAAGTATTAAAATAGAATAAAATGAAGAAAGGAATTCATCCAGAAAATTATAGAATGGTAGCATTTAAAGACATGTCAAATGAAGATGTTTTTTTAACACGTTCTACTGTAGACACTAAAGAAACTTTAGAAGTTGATGGTGTTGAGTATCCTTTAGTAAAATTAGAGATTTCTAGAACTTCTCA
>ENA-UZWT01001133-UZWT01001133.1-metagenome-genome-assembly--contig:-Day-1-50m-contig-1133_pt1 | contig 30224 bp, 52 predicted proteins | sample MGYA00260338_ERZ794898 | MGnify/ENA metagenome assembly ERZ794898 | reverse complement strand
TATAATGTTTGGTTAGGAATCAGAGATGTAAAACCAGATGAAAAGAATCCTTGGACAGCAGAACAAATCTTAGAGATGGTAAAAGAAGGTGAGTTAAAAGAACTCATTGAAGAAGGTAAAGTTTTACCAACCATTATACCTGATATCGAATCTATCAACTATGGTAGAGGAGTTGGGTATGATATTATAGAGCACATACCACCACAAGAAATTGGTGATATATCAGCAACATCTATTCGTAATCAAATGAAAAAAGATGGTAAGTTGTGATATCATATCAGGATGATTTTTTAAATAATAAGGAGATAAATTATTTATTGGGGTTATGGGATGATAACATATCTTATTTCGCAGAACCAAGTATAAAGTTTTATGGACTGGATTTAAAAAATAATACTGAAATTGATTTAACCTCAATACATAACAACGCATTTCAAAAGAACTTAGCACAAAAAATAAGATTACAAAAATATAATGAAAGTTTCACTCAACTAGAAACATATCACCAGCATGAAAATACACACAATTATATTATATTCTTAAATCATAATTTTATTGGAGGAGAATTAGAATTTAAAAATGGAGTAAGTATCAGACCTAAAGCAGGTTCTTTGGTTTATTTTAATAATAACGAAACCCATAGAGTTCTTCCATGTATTGGAGATAGATATATCTTTACATCATTAGGCGATATTGAACTAAATATAGAATTTAAAAGTAAAAAATTATTATAATGGTAGCTAAAAAAAGACACTTACTAAAAACTATCAGTTGGAGAATTATAGGTACATTAGATACTATGATTCTTTCTTGGATTATTACTGGTTCTTTAAAGATTGGAATGGCAATCGGTGGAGTAGAAGTTATAACAAAAATGGTTCTTTATTATTTCCACGAAAGAGCTTGGTATAAATTTTCTAATTATGGTATCAAACCAAAAAAATAATAGGAAAGTATATCAAAAAGTTTTAATACACTATACTTATACTAAAGAACATTAGTATGGAAAATAACGAAAACGAAGAAAAGGTATTCCCTAACTTTGACCCAACCAAAGATTTATCTCAAGCAGGTAAACAAAGAAGAATGAAAAGAGGATTGGGAGCTAAACCACTCTTAGAATCAGAAATAAAAGATGCACAAACAAAAGCTCGTTCAGCGATGGAGGCAGCAAGGTTATTAGGAGTATCTTACAACACTTATAAAAAATACGCAAGAAAATACGATATCTTCGAAGATTTAAAAAATCCTGATGGTACTGGTATCAGAAAAGGATATAATTTAAAAAGAGGGAAATACTCTCTTGATGATATACTCGCAGGTAAATATCCAGATTATCCAATTTGGAAATTAAAACAAAGATTACTCAACAATGGTTATATGTTAGAAAAATGTAACTCTTGTGGATTTGAAGAAAAAAGAATTGTTGATGGTAAAGTACCATTAGTATTGGATTTTGAAGATGGTGATAGAACAAATCACAAACATGAAAATCTAAGAATGTTATGTTTTAATTGTTCATTCTTAATTAACGGAAATCTTACAGGTCCTAAAAAAGAATACGAATACTAATTTATCCTAAATAATTTGGTTAATTCAAATATTTTTCGTATCTTTGTAAGAACAAATACATATATATTAATATAAATAAATAAATTATGAAATATTTCGAAGTTACAGTAGAAGTAGTGGTTGCCACACTTAAAAATGGTAAAGACAAAAAAGCAAAAGAAATCTACTTAGTAGATGCACAATCGGTAACAGAAGCTGAAGCAAGAACCGTAAAGGATTTTGAAGATAGTGGAGTTCAGATTGACTACAAAGTAAGTGGTGCAAAAGAAAGTAGAGTATTAAGAGTAATTGAGTAATGAGTAAAGAACCTCAGATACAAGAAGAAGAAGTAAAGACAAAGGTTGCAAAGAGAGTACCACCTGGAGATAGGTGGGCTCCTCTTTCTAATACTACCGTAAAGTTGGATTCTTTAACTGATGTACTTGAATTTATTTATCAAGATACAGGCAAGACACAATTTTATATGGATGCTAGAGAAGGATTCGTATATGTTGTTGATACAGAAGAAGTGGTCATAGAACCAGAACCAGAAAAAAAATGGAGTTTATACGGTGAGGAATAAGTTAAGAAAAATAATACTTTCAATAGTATTAATGTACGCACAATTATTTCCATCATCAGGTCTAATTCAAGAGAGTAAATCTATTCAAGAATTAGAAGATGAGGGCGAAATACACATTGGTATATAAATTATTTTAAATGATATTTAATGTATATCACGAAGTAAGTGAACAAATTATTCATTATCTAACCCATAAAACTACTGATAGAGAGATATCAGGAAATATGGTTAGGTGTAGATATAAAGGACATGAGCTTACTTTTTTATTTCTAAAAGAAATAGATTATAGTAATGATAATGCATATCATATTATAATAAAACAATTTGCATTCCCATCTCAATTACATGATGACCCTTATTTTTTTCTAAGAGATACTGAAGAATATAAAAAATCATTAGAACTTGGATATCCGGATAATGTTGAGATTGAATATGATTTAATATTGGATAATATTGATTTATCAAAAAAGTGGATATTACTTTGGAGCTTTGGTGAAAATATGTTTACGAGAGTAGGATATGGTGATTGGAGTTCTAGTAGCCAAATGCAAAAACTATCTAAGTTAACAAAAAATACCACTTTCTTTGTTGATAATATTCCATGTTCTACTAATTATGGATTAAATGATTTTGGAATAGATTTTAATCTACATACAGCATTTACTCAAGATATTTATATGTGGAATATTACTGCTCAAATAAGATGGGCGTATGAGTTTAAAGATATATTTAAACGATTGAATCCAGAATATCAATTTTGTTTATCTCTTAGAAATCCAAAACCACAAAGGTTAAAGTTTTTTCAAGTACTTGATTCACTAAATAATTCTAATATATTTTTAAGTCAATATGATTTATTATTTGAAAAGAATAAAGGAAGAAGTATTTCTTCATTATTTCCCGAAGTTACATGGGATTGGTATAAAAGTGAATTAGATAAGTTAAAGAATCTAAATTGGAATCGTGTAGTTGATATTCGTGATGATTTTTCTAACCTAAATATAGTTGGGAATTTAGAGGCTAGTAGATTTGAATTCGATTATTACTTCAGAATATTACCAAAAGCTAAAGTACAAATATTAGATGAAACTTTAACAAATCAATCAGATTATAAAATTCCTCAATTTTTAAGTGAAAAAACTTATATCTTAGCTTTGGCAAATGTACCATTTATAAGTACACATCATTATCCTTTGGATATTATAACAAAGTTAATATTTGATGTACCACATCCATATTATGAAGAAATAAAAAGTATAGATACAGATGAAAATAAACTAAAAGAATTTGTACAAAAATTTTCTGATAATTTTGATGAAATGTATCCACCATTAGTAGCGTGGACAAACAACTTACATAACGAATTGGTTAAAAAAATAAATAGTGATAATTCTATGTTATCATATTTAATTGATAACCTAAACCATTAAATTTAAACCATAAAACACACTTTTCAGAATTACGGTATATTTATATACGAATTCAAAACACAATTATTAATTAATAAATAAAGATTATGCAAACAATTTTAATTATTTTAGGACTTCTAGCCATTGGAGCAGGAGTTTACTATTTTCTTATCAAATCAGGTAAAATTGAAGATAAGGATGGAGACTTAATCGCAGATGTGGTTGAGGACAAAGTTGAAGATATCAAAGATGATGTCAAATCAACTGTAAAAAAGGTCAAAACAAGAGTTAAAAAAGTTAAAGAAGAAATTGGTGATGTAGTAGAAGAATTGTCAGATGTAGTATCTGCAATTAAAGGTAAACCTACAAAAACTAAACTTAACAAACTTACTAAAAAAGAATTAGTAGACTCTACAAAAGCTGACCATGGAGAAGATTTAGATATTTCAGTAAAAAAATCAACTCTAGTAAATAAAGTTTACTCAATTTATAACAAAAAATAAGGAGTAACCTTGAGTTTAAAGAAAGTAATTACCGAAGCAGTAGTTATCGATTCAATGTATGATATCGAAGAACAACTATTGAACATAAAAGAAACTTTATTAGAACAGATGATTATCGAGGGTGTTGATGACCCTGGTATACTCAAATGTGTTTTCATGGCAGGAGGACCTGGTTCAGGTAAATCCTTTACTGCCATGGAGATTTTCGGTATTGATAAAAAACTCAAAACATCATTTTCCTCAACTGGTCTTAAATCAGTAAATTCAGATTCAGCATTTGAGGCTGAATTGAAGAAGAATGGTATAGACCCAAGAGATTTGGCAAGAATCGAAAGAGAAGAGCCAGAACTATGGGATAAGATTACTGCAACACCAGGTGGTATTAGAGATAAAGCAAAACAACTTACTAAGAAACAGAAATCATTTTATGAAGCTGGTAGGTTGGGTATGATTATCGATGGTACTGGTCATGTTTATAGTAAGATTCAGAAAAATAAGAAATACGCTGAATCATTAGGTTATGATACCTACATGGTATTTGTAAATACTTCACTTGAAGTAGCTCAAGAAAGAAACCAACAGAGAGATAGAGTTTTACCAGATGATTTATTAGAAAAATCTTGGAAAGATGTTCAAAATAACTTAGGTAAATTCCAAAACCTTTTTGGAGGAAACTTTAGAATTGTAGATAATACAGTTTATAAACCTATCGCTAATCAAGTACAAAAAGCAGTAAACGCATTCATTAGAAAACCAATCTATAATAAGATAGGTGTAAAGTGGATTAAAACTGCAAGAGCACTCAAAAACAATAATCTCATAAAGAAATAGTACGTTTTTTGTAACTTTTCTATATTTAATTCCATATAACAAACTTTTTTAAAAAAAAGATATGGGAAAATTGACAGAAGAACTTGGAAGAATATTAAATCTACTTGAAGATGCCGTTGAAGAACAAGATTGGAATCTTGTTAAAAAAATGATTGAGGAACTTGATACCGTTTATGAATCATTAGATAAGCACGATAGTGGATTTGATTATGATTACGAATAATATTATTGAAGATGGATATCTTTTTTTAAACGAATCAGATTTTAATTTTGATTCCAAATTATTAAAAAAAGTACATAAGATATTTAATCAAGTACGAAGTAATCCTGAAAAATGGTTTACTTCATATCGAAATCATGAATCTTTCAATAACGATAACGAAATTAAAAGTTTAGAAGATTTTAATAAAAAAATTGAACTTGATGAAATTGAAGCAAAAAATAACTCAAATTTCAAATGGTTTCAACTTTGGAGAAATTCTTCAATAACAAACTTTGCAGATAATAGTGTAGTTTATGAATATATACAAACCATTGTTAAAAGTATATATGATTATAACCCACCTTCAAGAGATATTGTAACAGAATTTACTTGTTTCACTAAAGGATGTGGTATAGCTCCACATAGAGATGGTACTGATTCAAATTACTCTAGACCTTCTTACAGAATATGTGGAATACTATCTTATTTTTCTGAAGATTGGGATGAATCCCATGGTGGAAATTTAATTATAAATGGTAAAGATGTAATTATACCAAGTAAGGGAAATATTGTTATTTTAGATTACACGCAAAATAATTTAGAACATGAAGTTACTAAGGTATTAAAAGATAATAAATATAGATTATCTCTAACAACATATGTTTCAAATGATAAGATACTAATATGATTATACCAATAGATGTAAAACCACCAAAAAGAGTAGAAAAGGCTTGGGGTTATGAGTTATGGATTCACAATGATGAAGAATATTGTGGTAAATCTTTGGTATTTCCAAAACAAGGAAGCTACTTCTCGATGCACTACCATCTTAAAAAGAAAGAAACTTGGTATATTCAACAAGGTTCCTTTCAGTTTAATTGGATTGATGTTGAAGATGGGCAACATGATAGCAGGATTCTAAAGGAGGGAGATTCGGTTCTTATAGAAAGAGGACAACCACATCAATTGGTATCGTTAGAAGATAACTCAATCGTTTTTGAGGTATCTACACAACACTTTGATGAAGATTCATACAGAATATATAGAAATACACCAAATGATTTACTTTGAAAGACCTAAAAATTAGAATACCATTTACTGATGAATATATTGAAAACTTTTTATTAAAAAATGATATAAAAGTTTCTACAACCTCATCAGCTATTGAAATGATTTTAATATATGATTCTGGTAAAAATAATACCCATACATTATTTGATAGAGAAATTAAAGACACTAATTTTTTTGATATTGTTCAAAAAAACTTTTATATGGGTAAAATCCATCGTTTATGGATAATAAATTATCAACCAAAACATGGTACATTTTTTCATCAAGATGATGTAGTAAATCGAGTTGTATGTCCTATAAAAAACAATAATAAATCTATTCTTTATTATGATAATTACAGCAAAATTGAAGAATGGAAATTAGATTTATACAAATGCTATTATATAGGAAAAGAACCTCACAAATTCTTTAATAACCATGAAACGGAAAATCGAGTAGCTTTAGTTTTTGATTACAAACATGAATTAATTATATGAGTAACACACATACACATTTACCAGAAAAACCTCTCTTAGAACGTATTTTGAGAGATAATCCTGATGAAATAAAATATTATATGAAATATGGAGCCTTAATTGGTTCTACTGAATCAATGAATTATCTTAAACAGAAAATCGATGAGTACACCAAAACAACTTCTTAAAGAATTCGATTCTAAGTATAATTCACCTGCAATGAGATTAAGTCTCGAAGAACAAGGGTGGAAATACATGGGTCAGAAGAATAATAAACCCGTCTACAAAATTATTTACTAAAATAATCCATTTTTTATTAGGATTTCTCATATTTTTTTCGTATATTTACTATGTAAATAATTAAGATATGAAAACAAACTACACAAACTCCTCTTATTGGCTTTCAGATTGGGATGATGATGATATCGTTATAGATACTATGAACGATGTTGAAAAGAAATCTCATGATTTATATAAATTAGCATCAGCTAAGAAAGCAATAGCAAACTTCGTAAACATTGTAACTAACGATAACATCAACGTTAAGTTCAACACAAGAGGTAACTCCTATACAGATGGCAAAACAGTTGTAATTGGAGCTAACATAGTTGAACCAAAAGATTTTGATGTGGCTGTTGGATTGGCACTTCACGAGGGTTCTCACATTAAACTTTCCAATTTTGATTTACTTAGTGACCTTTATAATTTAGTACCTGATTATGTTAAGGAAGGTGCAATTAAAAAAGGTATTACTAATTCTGTTTCTATAATTAAAGATTTGTGGAACTATGTAGAGGATAGAAGAATAGACCAGTTCGTATTCAACTCAGCACCTGGTTATAGAGATTATTATAGGAAAATGTACGATAAGTACTTCAATGATAAATTAATCGATAAGGCACTCTTATCTGATGAATACACTACTGAAGATGTAGAATCTTATATGTTCAGAATTATTAACCTACACAATAAAAATACTGACCTCTCTAAACTCAAAGGTTTGAAAGAGATTTACAAGTTGGTAGGTTTGGGAAACATACTTAGATTAAAAGATTCACAAGAAACATTCCAAGTTGCATTAGATATCTTCAAAGTAATAATGGCTAATCTGAATCCATCTAAGATAGATGATTGGGATGATTACGAATCTAAATCTCAAACACCAGGTGAAAGTGGTGATGGTTCTTCTGATGAAGGAATGAGTGATGAAGATTTCAATGATTTATTAGAATCAATTGGCGAATCTCCAATTGGTGGTGGTTCTGATGATACACCAACTGGTGGTAACTCAATGGATGTTGATAATGTACCAGATGGTATGAGTGGTGATGAAATAGAAGATGATTCAAAATCTAAATCATCTGTTCAACTTTCAGATAGACAAAAAGATTTACTTAAAAAGAAAATAGAGAAACAGAAAAAGTTTATGGATGGTGAAATATCTAAGAAAACTGTTTCTAAAAAGAACCAAGAAACTATCGAGGCAATTCAAGAGAGTGGTTCTGAAGTTACTAATGTTGGACAAGACTATGAAGGTGGTTGGGGACAATACAAAAAAGGTACTGAATGTATCGTGGTTAAGAAACTTACACAATCTCTTTTCGAGAATGAAACATTCCCAATGACATCAACAGAATGGAGAACTAATACAGTTAAAATGTTCTATCAAGAATCAGTTAACAAAGGAATCAAACTTGGTACTTTATTAGGTAAGAAACTTCAAGTGAGGGGTGAAGATAGAAGTACTGTTTTCAACAGACAGAAAATCGGTAAGATTGATAAGAGAATGATTTCATCTCTTGGATTTGGTAATCAAAATGTTTTCCAATTTACTGAATTAGATTCTTACAAGAATGCTAACCTTCATGTTTCCATTGATGCTAGTGGTTCTATGGGTGGTGATAAATGGGAACAAAGTATGGTTAATGTAGTTGCACTTTGTAAAGCAGTTGATATGATTCAAAATCTATCGATTCAAGTAACGTTCAGAACTACTTCAAATAATCTACCTTACATTGTAATGGCTTACGATAGTAGAGTAGATAAGTTCTCTAAAGTTAAAAAGATGTTTGGTGGATTAGGACCTGGTGGAACAACACCAGAGGGATTATGTTTCGAGGCAATTATGAAACACTTCTTACCATCAAATACTGATATGGATTCATACTTCTTAAATCTTTCAGATGGAGAACCTTACTTCCATGGACAAGGGTTCTACTACGGTGGAGATGAAGCAGCAAAACACACAAGAAAAATGGTTAAGATGTTAGAAGGTATGGGAATCAAAACTCTATCTTACTTCATCAAAGGTCATTACGATGGTGGTTCAAGTTTGTTTAAAACCATGTACGGTAATGGAGCTCAAGATATTGATGTAACAAACGCCAATCAGATATCTAAAACAATGAATAAATTATTTTTACAAAAATAATGAAAAAAAGTATAAAAAAATTAGGATATATGGATTTTTTTTCGTATATTTACTATGTAAATAATTAATAATATAACACTTAAAACTCTAAAATTATGACAGATTTCAAAACAGGTTTCGTTCCAAATGAAGTTTACAAAGTTGAACAATTTGGTAACTCATGGAAACTAATCGATACTCAAGGTACTAAAGTTGGTACAATGGGTGTAACCACAGGTACAAGGAAAGGTGCCTTTAACGAAGGTAAAGCTCTTCAAGCATATATTAACAAGAATGGAAAGAAAGTTTTCAGAAAGGTTGATATGGATGTTTATAACTCATTGGTAATTCCAATGAATACTGATAATGGTGGTGTTCAATTCGAAGATAGTTCAGACCATAAAGCTATCAAGGATTTCATTCACCAAGGTTCTGTTCAATTAAAACCAAATGAATTGGTTATGCCAGACCTTAAATGGAAGTATCTTATCAGAAGTGCGGTGAGAGCTAAAAATATAATGATGACAGGACCAGCAGGTTGTGGTAAAACCATGGCTGCAAAGGCTCTTGTAAATTCATTGGATAGACCAGATTTCTATTTCAACCTTGGAGCAACTCAAGACCCGAGAGCAACTTTGATTGGTAACACTATGTTTGACCAGAAGAGAGGAACTTACTTCTCTGAATCATCGTTTGTTCAGGCAATCAAAACTCCAAACGCAGTTATCCTATTGGATGAGTTATCGAGAGCTCACCCTGATGCTTGGAATATCTTGATGACAGTACTTGACCAAGGTCAAAGATACTTGAGATTAGATGAGGCTGAAGGTTCACCAATTGTGAATGTGGCTGAAGGTGTTACTTTCATCGCTACGGCTAACATTGGTAATGAATATACTTCAACAAGAGTTATCGATAGAGCAATCTTAGATAGATTTGTAACAATCGAAATGGATGTTCTGAATGATGAACAAGAATTTGGATTACTAAAATATATGTATCCAGAAGTTAATGATGATGATTTGAAAGCAATCGCTGAGATATCTCATCACACAAGAACTCAATCAATGAGTGATTCTGGTAAAGTAACTAACATGGTTTCAACAAGAGCATCTGTTGAGATGGCTGGATTAATCTACGATGGATTTGATTTATTCGAATCAGCTGAGATTTCAATCTTCCCATTCTTCTCCGCTGATGGTGGTGTTGATTCTGAAAGAACTTACATCAAACAACTCGTTCAGAAATACGTTAAGGATGAGAATGGTGAACCTTTATTCAATGAGGTTGACCAAGAAAAAGATTCGGAAGATGATGTTCCGATGTTTTAATTATCAATTATTTACACTTGAAATTGAGGGGTGGGAAACTCTACCCCTAATTTCTTAAAAACTAATCAAAAATTAAGTTATGAAAAAATTACAATTATTTTTTACACAATGGTATCCAATTATCATAGCATTTTTTACAATGTTATACTCAGTTGGATTAGGACTCAGCGGAAACTTTGAGGAAGCACAATACTCGGCACATTGGCCAGGAACAATTTTACTATTCGCAATAGCAATCCGTCAAAGAAGAAGCTCATGAGTCCAGCATTTTTTATTATAGGGTTTTGTATTTTTAGTTTGTATGTGTATTTCTTAATTTGGAATATATTTTATCAAAGTAAAAAACAAAGAGAAGAAGGTAATGGTACTCTAGGGTACTACGAAAGACATCAACCTGATGATATTGATATGGATGGTATGGGTAACCAAGGTAGATTTAATGCTACTCTTAAACCAAAGGCTCCAAAACGTAAGAAAGGTAGTCAGAGTAGACAAAAGAATTACACTCGTAAATTTAAACAAAATGTGTAGTTCTGGTGTTATGTATGTAGATGAGGAAACTTATCTAACAGAGGAAGAAAAATTCTACAAAAAGAATTCAGAAAATTGGGATTATTATTCTGGTTTACCCAATCCAAGAGCATATGAATCAGATTGATATTGATAGAATCATCGAAATGGCTTGGGAAGATAGAACTCCCTTTGAAGCTATTGAATACCAATTTGGATTAAAAGAAAACGATGTTCGTAAGATTATGAGAGATAATCTAAAACGTTCATCGTTTGAACTTTGGAGGGAACGAGTAAAGGGTAGAAAAACCAAACATACAAAAACTTCACCTGCAAATAGATTTAAATCTAAAAATCAAAAATGAGTAAATATAAATTAGAAGAGTACCATTATGATGGAATAACAACTCTTCAAGCATTTTATGGAAATAGATTATCTAATGAAACCAAGAAAAGTAACAAAGCTTTATGGAAAAAAATCCTTGGAATATTGGAAGAAATAAAAAAGAAACAATTTTATTCAGAAGAAGATAGGACACACTTAAATAACTTTAGAAAAAGGTATTATTGGTGGCGTAAAAACAATTAAAATAAAAAATATGTGGGAAGATAATAACGATGATGAATTTGGTGAAGAGCATAACAAAGATTACTTTCACAAATTAAGAGAGACTGAAAAAGAAATGCTAAAGATTGATTTAGTTAGAGGAGCTGTAATGCCAATGAGTGTGAGTGAATGGACTGAATTATTTGGTGAACCTACTGAAGAAGATTTAGCTGATATTACTCAAGCTTATATTAAGCAATATCACCAACATGGTGATGAGTATATTGAACTACTTATAGATGCATTTGGTGTAAAATGGATTACCCATTTATTACAATTTAATGAGATGATGGAAGAATATGAATTATGTTCTATAATAAAATCACATTTGGATATTTATAATAAACAATATACATAATATGGCATGTGGATGTGGAAGGTCACCCGATGGATGTAGAGGGTGGCACGCTTTAACAGAGGAAGAATATCAATTAGAATATAAATCTTTCTTAAATGAAAAAGAAGGTAAATTAAGGGTAACTGATGTAGAACACTACACCGATACCCTTTTCAAGTTTCAATTAACTAAACCAGATGGATTTGATTTCAAAGCAGGTCAATTCACCATGATTGGTTTAGATGATACTCCTAAGAGAGCATATAGTTTAACATCAGCTCCTCAAGATAATTTTATAGAGTTTTATAGTATTAAAGTACCTGATGGTGCACTAACAAGTAAATTACAAAACATTGAAAAAAATGATTTTGTTTATGTAAGTGATAAATCTGTTGGTAATCTTGTGATAGAAAATTTAGATGAAGGAACTGATTTATGGTTATTAGCAACTGGTACAGGTATCGCACCTTTTATCTCTATGTTATGTGATGATGAAACATACAGTAGATTTAAAAACATTCATGTACTCTGGTCGGTAAGAGAACAAGCAGAAATTAAAGCATTCGATTCATTTTTGAGTGATTTACCAATCGATTATATACCTATTGTAACACGAGATGAATCTTGGGAAGGTGAAACGGCAAGAATCACTACCTTAATTCATAGAGGTGATATTCTTAAAGGAGCAAAAGCAGAAACTGATAAAGTTATGTTGTGTGGTAACATGGATTTTAATATAGAAATTAGAGATATCTTATTAAGTTTAGATTGGAAAGAAGGTAGTAACAGAGAGAATGGTTCATTCTTATTAGAAAAGGCATTTGTAGATTAATGGAAAACGCAGTAAAACTAACAGAATCGGCAGAAAAAAAATTATTAGAAACTTTTAAAGAAGAAGGAAAATCAACAGATACTCATCACCTAAGAGTTGGTGTTGAAAGTGGAGGTTGTAGTGGATTGCAATATTATATGGCAATCAACGAAAAGGAAGATAAAGATGAAACTGATACATCAGTAGAATATAACAACATAGAAGTAGTTGTAGATAGAAAATCATTTTTCTATTTGTTAGGTTGTCAGTTAGATTTTTCATCAGGTCTAAATGGTAAAGGATTTGAATGGTCTAACCCAAACGCATCACGAACTTGTGGATGTGGTGAAAGCTTTTCTTTGTAATGAAACACAATAAAAATACTTTTTGGCATTTTGGAGATTCATTCGCAGGGGCTGGTAATGGAACCCCATTTGGATTTTATTTAGCAAAAATGTTAAATAAAGTTTATGTTAGGAAAAATATACCCGGAAGTAGTAATCCTATGATTTTTTCTGAAATATTAGAAAATGATTCTTTATTCATATCAGGAGATGTTATTTTTATAAATTGGAGTTTTTTTCATAGAGGTTGGTATATAGATTCTGATAAATCAATAAAATCTACTAATGAATTTTTTAGTGAAGAGACAAACTCTTTGAACGTTGAAGGAAATGATAAATTTTATAATTTTATAGAAAATCATAACTTTATAATGGATTATACTTTAGATTATTCTTTTGATTCAAACTACAAGTTATTTAATGGATTGGTATCTCCTTACTTTAAATCTTTACATAAAAGAGGTATTCAAGTATATAACTTATTCATATGTGATGATGAAGAGCTTAGTTATGGTAAGCAAAAATTTTCAAAAAAAGAATATAATATTAACTTACCAAATACTATTAATTTTGAACCAAATTTTCATGATTGGTTAGTTAATATGGATTATAAAGGAGATGAAGGGCCCAATACTCTTCCAGATGATACTCATGGGCACTATCGTAAGGGAATCCAAGAAATTTTAGCTAAAATTATCTATGATAAATTTGGATAATTCAAAATAATTTCGTATATTAGTAATATAAAATTTAAGATATGAGTTTAAGAGACACAGTAAAAGAATTTAAAGTTAAAAATCCTCTTTGTTCCAAAAGGTTGGTAAAGAAAAATCTTTCCCAAATATTAGAGTTGTTAGAATCAGATTCACCTCTCATGGCATCAGAGAGAATCAAGTTTCTAATTACAGATATCGAAAATGATAAATTGGATGCAGGAGAACTATGAAATACAAACCTGGTTATTTAGTAGATAACGTATGGAGGTGTGGATGTGGTGCAATGAACGCAGCATACAGAACTACTTGTGGCAGATGTGAAAAACCTAAACCTAAAAAAGATGAATAAAGAATTACTTAAAATATTAGAAACACTCAAAGAAGATTTTGAGATGTTACAAGATGGTTCATGGGATTTGAACTATTCAGATGGTTCTGAAATCGAAGCATCATTAGATAACGTAGATAAAGCAATAAACATAGTTAAGAATGAGTAAAACAAAAGAAGATTGGTTACAAGAGTTGGTAAAAAAGTATTCCATACCAACTGATGATAAAACAGAAAAAAGAGGAATACTATCAGAAACACAAATGAAAAATTTAAAAGATGGGAAGAACTAAAGAGTTATTAGATGAACTCCATATAACTGAAGAAGATATACTGAACGAACTGACTTCAAGAAATGATGATGAATATCAATATCAAAAGTGGATGGAATCTCAAGAGTTTGTAGAATATGTAAATGCAGAAATTGATTCAACAAAACCATTGTATTCAGAATCAGATATTATGGGAGCAACAAGATACGCATCTAAATCTATTACCATAAATCCAAGTGAGGTTGGTAAAGAAGTTTACGATATGCTATTTTCAGAAAAAATAGAGGAATATCTCAGTTTTAATGGCAAATAAAAGAATAATATTCGCAGGTTGTTCTTATACCGTTAATACATGGTCTGGTGGTGAACCAATAACAGAACCATATACTTTTGGTAATTTTCTAAAACAGAAACCTAAATTAGTTATTCAACATATAGCCCAATCTGGTAATTCAAATGATGCATCTATACGACAAATATATGAGTATGTTAAAAATAATAACATAAAAGATAGTACAATAGTATTTCAGGTCACTCATTTACATAGAATTGGTGGATATTTTAATTTTTTGAAGGATTGGGTAAACTTACAACCTTTAATATTAAATTCTAATGATTCAAATGATTTAGAATCTGAATCATTTACATTGGATAATATCAATACTCATGAAATAAAAAATCACCATATTTATGGTACTGAAATTAGTTCAAATATGTTTCATCCAACTGGTGACCCAATCCGATATATAAATTTACCTAAAGAAACTGATGATGAGTTTTGGAGAGAAGGAGATTCCTACTTAAGAAGTAAAGTTATAGAATATTATAAACTTTGGTTACTGTATAAATATGATGATTTTATTGAGTTTAAAGAATTACTAATTAAAATAGATTTTTTAAAAGCATATTTATCATCTTATAATAATAAATTATCACTAATATATTGGCCTGATATCTACCCAAAATACGAAGAGCTTCTTAAAGAATATAAATTTTTTCAAATTGATGGAGAATATTCTATGTTACGTTGGTCCAAAAAAAATAACGTAATTGGAAAAGATACTCACTTAATAAAAGAAGGTCATAGAATATTATCTGAGGAACTATATGAACACTTAGGAAACGGAGGATATTTGTGAATGAATAGAACTGATATTTAATTTTATAAAATAATGGAATTTTACAAAGAATATGTAGGAAAGATAGAGAACTTTCCAATAGAAGGTATTACTTACAGAGATATCCAACCATTACTTGCAAATCCAACAGTATTTATGGAAGCAATCAAAGATATGGGAAATCTCATAGAAACTAAACCTGATTATTGGATAGCATTAGAATCGAGAGGATTCTTATTTGCATCTGCACTTTCAATACTATTTGGTGGTGGAGTTAGGTTAATAAGAAAAAAAGGTAAGTTAGGAAATTCGGAACTACGTTCAGTTGATTATGGATTAGAGTATGGTAAGGATTCATTTGAGATGGCTCATTTACCAGAATTTACTTCAGGTAATGTTGTAATAGTAGATGATGTATATGCAACAGGTGGTACTATGAAAGCAGCTCAAGGATTATGTGAAAAAATTGGTTATAATGTAACTGATAAAATATGTTTAATGGATATTGGTATTGTAAAAAACCATGATGTAAAATGTTTAATAGGATATTAAAATATGGATAAGAGAATAAAAGAAATACTTGATAAAGAAAAGAATAGACAATCTAATACCATTGAATTAATTGCAAGTGAGAACTTCGCATCTGATGCTATTATGGAATTGGCTGGTTCAATCTTCACCAACAAATATGCTGAAGGATATCCTAATAAAAGATATTACAATGGATGTGAGTATATGGATGAGATTGAGAATCTTGCAATCGAGGAACTTAAAAAGTTATACAATTGTAACTTTGCTAATGTACAACCTCATTGTGGAGCAAACGCTAATACGGCAGTATTTCAAGCATTCTTAAAACCAGGTGATACGATTCTTGGTATGGATTTGGCTAGTGGTGGACATCTATCACATGGAAGTAAACCTAATATCTCAGGTAAAGTTTATAACGCTTATTCATATGGAGTAGATGAGAATGGATATTTAGATTATGATGTGATTAGAAACCGAGCAAAAGTATTATCACCAAAAATGATTATTGCAGGAGCTAGTGCATATTCAAGAGTAATCGATTGGAAGAAGTTTAGAGAAATAGCTGATGAAGTTGGAGCATTACTATTAGTAGATATGGCTCACTATTCGGGTCTTATTGCAGGTGGCGAATATCCAAACCCAATTGAGTACGCTGATGTAGTAACCTCAACAACACATAAAACTCTTAGAGGACCGAGAGGTGGAATTATTATTTGGAATAATTCAGATTATACAAAGAAAATAAATGGAGGAATATTTCCAGGTACACAAGGTGGACCTTTAATGCATATAATTGCTGCAAAAGCACAATGTTTTATAGAAGCAAACACACCAGAGTTTAAGGAGTATTGTATTAAGGTTAAAGAAAACGCAAACCATATGTGTGATGTATTCAGAGATAATAATATACCTATATTAACAGAAGGAACTGATTCACATTTAATTTTAATTGATTTATCAAATAAAAACCATAGTGGAAGAGTGATAGCAGATAAGTTAGAAGAGAATGGTATTACTGTTAATAAGAATGGAATACCTAAAGACCCAAGAAGTTTTGTAGAAACAAGTGGTATCCGAATCGGAACTGCTGCAGAAACAACAAAAGGACATGATAAAGAGTGGTTCAGAGAATTGGCAAAACAAATAAGTGATATAATCAATGGGTAAAATAATATTAGTATCAGCTACACCATTAGAACATGGTGGGTTGAAGGATATAAATGGTGTGCCAATCTTTCAAGTAGGGATTGGTAAAACTAATGCCGCAATGAATATGACTAAAATCATTATCGAAGAGAATCCTGATTTAGTTATAAACTTTGGTTCTTGTGGTAATTTACAAAAAAACAAAGTAGGAGAGATAATAGAAGTTGGTGAAACTTACAATAATATAGATGTTAGACCTTTCTCTGAATATGGGTGTACACCAGAATCAAATGAATGTGAGATAAAACTTTCAGAGAGTGGAATCAAATGTTTTTCCACAGACCAGATTTATGATAATACTCGTACTGATTATGCAGAGAAGTATTTAGAAATGATTAAAGGATGTGATATTGTAGATATGGAATGTTATCCACTTGCATATGTTTGTATGAAGTACGGTGTTAGTTTCAAATCCTACAAGTGGGTATCAGATGATGGGGATGTAGATTCTTGGGAAGAAAATGCAGCAATTGGATTTCAAAACTTCAGAGAACATTTTGGACAAACTTTCTTTGGAGAATATTAGGATATTCCAATTATTTTTCGTATATTAGTAGTAAACATTAAACTATAAAATTATGGCTTATAATCCGTTCAGATGGTTCACAAAAGGTTCTTATAGAAAGAAACCACTTAAATCTAAATCACCCTTGTTACTTAAAATACAAAATGGTGATTTTGAATATTCACCATATCTTCGTGAATCTATTGATGAAGAAAATAATTATCAGAAAAAGTATGATAATTTTATGAAAACATCTTTACAACAAGATGGACCAGAAAAGAGAGTAGAAGCTCATCAACACGCAAAATTGAGAAGAATTGCATCTCAAAAACTTATGGAGAAGGGATTAGAAGAAGAGCAGACACGATTGATGGAACTAAAAAGATTACTCAAAGAAGAATTTGGAAAGTGTCTTTGGGATAACTGTTTAGAAAAACAAAGAGGAAAAGGTACTACTGAAGATATGTATTGGTGGTACAAAAAACAAATGGGATTAACTTATACTAAATCAGAACTTCAAATTAGAGGAATTCAATTATGAAAGAAATATATTGCTTTGGAACATCACAAACAGCAGGTGGTGGTTATGAATTTGATGCAGAAACTAAATGGTTGTGGCCAAAGGATTATTGGTTTATAGAATATGAAGGAGAACAAACCCAAAGTAACTTTTCATATCCTGGTAGGTTACAATCTATATCTAATGAATACAAAGTATTCAACCTCGGTAAATCAGGACATGGTAATGATAGAAGTATAAGAAAAGCATATGATGTTATAAAAAGTAAAACAAATGAAGAATTAAAAAATGTTTGTTTCCTCCTTGAATATGCATATGTGGGTAGAAAAGAAGTTTTTTTAAAAAACTTAGATAAACATGCGATATGTAATTACTCTTTTTTAACTGAGAAAATGGATGAAGTAAATCTTCATGGATTGGGAATTGATTATTTTTATGATGATAAAAATACAGAGAAGTTATTGAGAATGAATAGAGATTCTATACAAGATTATCTTTCAAAAACTATGAAATATGATGTGGAAATGGAAAAGTTAGAAAGAGATTTTGCTATATTTTTATCATTTTTAGAAAATATGGGTGTAAACTTCCTTTTAGTTAGTGGTGGGCCTGATTTTAGAGATAATCATTTTGAAAAAAACGCAATAGCATGGGATAAATTAACTCCGTATCAAGGAGACCCTTTCAATACGCATGTTGAAGAAGAAACAATAACAGCAGAAACCAATGGTGAAATACTAGATAATCATAACAATTACACAACAAATAATTGGATATCTAAGGTAGTTTATAATAGATTGATAGATGATAAATTTCTACATAACCTATCGAAAATACCAGATGAATATCCATACAAAAAAGTAACTGAAGCCAATCAAAGCTTGAGATAAATAAAGTGTAAATATATTTATAATAATATGAGAAGATATAAAAGAGAGGTAATGGAAAAGCTTTTAAAAGTTATAGATTCAATGAATAAACCAGAACACATGAAAGGTGTTCGAAGATACATTGATTTATATTACCAAGAGTATGGATTACAAAATAAAGGAATATTAGAAATATATTTCAGAACAAGAACAGAAAAATTCATTTAGTTATGGAAATAGTACAAAACAGATATGGTGTAGATAGAGTAATTGAAAAGATTGATTCCACACGAATTAGAATAATGGGAGAATCACTTTTCTCAAGAGGTTCAGAAGATGCAGATGGTAATCAAATAATGTATGATTTCGAAGGAGGACCTTGTTTAAACCTTGGTGGTAAAATTAAGTACATGGGTACAGATTTCAAAATTAATTCCATCTCACCAGAAAAATCGAGAGAAGAAAATGTAGCATCAGTAGTATTGGAGGTATCTTTATAGTGAAAGAAGAACGAGTTTTTACTGCACATATTGGAGAAACTGATATATTTGAGTGGACTCAAGGAATGGGTAAAACTATTCTTATGCCAGTACTTTTTGAAGTATGTAAAGAAGTTATACAAGAAAAAGTTGAAGAAAAGATTGCAGCAAGAGTACAATTTTCATTAAAAGGTAAACCAAAGGTTTATGATTTTGTTGTTCGATTAGATGGAGTTGAGGATACCCTCGATAAAATTATGAATTGGGCAATTGAAGAAGAAGAATATGAAATGTGTAGTCAGATAAAAAACACCAAAGAAAGGTTATATAATGAAGATTTTAGTTATAGGGGATAGCTGTACTGATGTATTCATATATGGTAGATGTACAAGATTAAATCCAGAAGCACCAATACCTGTATTTGAACCAACAAAAACAGTAACAAATCAAGGAATGGCTGGTAACGTAGTTGCCAATCTAAATAAACTTGGTGTACAAAAGGTAGAGCTTATTACCAATTATGAACAAATTTCCAAAACAAGATATGTTGAGTATAAATCAAATCAAATGTTACTCAGAGTCGATTCCAACGATTCAGTAACAAATTCTTTCGATATTAAAAAAGTAGATTTCGATTCTTATGATGCAGTTATAGTTTCAGATTATGATAAAGGATTCCTAACCAATGGTGATATAAAGAAAATTGGTAAGAAATCTAAATTATCCTTCATTGATACCAAAAAAACCATTGATTTAGAAAACTTCAAAGAATATACATTTGTTAAAATGAATGAAGTTGAGTGGGAGAGATGTGAACGATATGGTGCGAAGTATGATGAGTGGAAAGAAAATCTGATTGTAACTATGTCCGAACGAGGTTGTATGTTTAATGGAAGAAGATTTGAAGTAGATAATTCAGTTGAGGTTAGGGATTTAAGTGGAGCAGGTGATACTTGGATGGCATCATTTGCATTTAAGTTTACAGAAACTTCAGATGTAGATGAATCAATAAAATTTGCTAATGATAACTCAACTTTAGTTGTACAAAAAAGAGGAGTTACAACTATATGAATTATTCCGAAATAGTAAATAAACTTACGAATGATTTTATATTTTGTTCATATGATAAGGAATTTCATCACATAGGATATGGTAATATAGATTTTTTGATATCAGGTAAAAACTTTATATTATCAGAATATCTTAAAGCAGATTATTATACCATTCCAAACACAAATAAAACCTTTCACCACAATGATATTGTATCTAACTTAAAACTTAATGGTGGTGTAACCCAAATGGATTACAAAGATGCATTGGGTCAAGATAAAAAAATAATTTTACAAATGGAGTTGCATCCTGGTGAACATAACTTTGATGCTATGTATGATAATTATTTTGTAGAATTATTTAAAGATAAATCTGTATTAGATGGATTGAAAAGTGGTAAAGTTCATTTATTTTTATATTTTGGATTTGAAGCTGATAGCTTCTCTTCAAATGAATTTTATACTATCGGTAGATTTAAAAATTACTACGAAATGTTAGATAGTGTAATTGATGATTACAATCTACCAAAAAATAGTATAATAATATTATCAAGTAATCAATTAGGAGATGAGCAGGATGATATCTATTATAGGAACAAGAATAAAAAATTAGGAACTATATTTGATAACACATATGAACCACTAACTTTTACATTTACCAAAGGAAGTATTAACTTAGATTACAGTTTTGATGAACATATATCTAATTTAAAAAAATCAACTAAACGTTTTTTAAGAGTTAATAGAACTCAAGATTATGCTAGAGATATTATGTTATATTATTTAATAAATTCTGACTTAATAGATTCTTTTATAGTAGAACAAAATAAATTCTTTGATGATACTAATCTAAAAGAATTTTTAAATTTAGGGTATAAATATTCTTCTGAAATGAATTTGGATTTTGGTAATTTTATAAAATATGATATCGATAAAATACAGAATGTAAAAAACAATTTACCTTATATAGCTAGTAATTACGAAAAAAGTAATTCTATTTCCAAGGATAGAATATATTCAAATGAAGTAATACCCCACGATATTTATTATAATTCAATACTATCTTGGGTTTCTTCTTCATTACCTTTTAGAAATTCTCAGGTATTTATAAATTCATCAACATTCAACCCGATGTTATATTATCATCCTTTGATTTATCATGCAAATCCAAGAACAATTGAAAAATTAAAAGATTGTGGATTCAAATCATTTGATTTTTTATATAATGAAGAACCAATAGATACTGAAAAAGATTACATAAAAAGATTATTACTTTCAATTAAAGAAGTAGATAAATTATTACAGATGGATAAGAGTGAATTGATAAGCATACTTGAGGATAATCAGAGTACATTAGAGTATAATAGAAATTTATTGTTTGAATGTAATAGTATTAAAAGAATTCTAACTAAAGTTTATCAATTAACTGATGGATAAGATATCATACATAAACATTGAATCAACAAATCATTGTAATTTAGACTGTTCATTTTGTAATAGAAGAGATGTTGTTGGTAATAATTTACTTCATATGAGTTTATCTAACTTTGAAATGATAATGTCTAAATTAAAAAATGATGGACATTATTTAGAAAACGCAAAGTTAATGGGATTGGGAGAACCCATGTTACATCCTAAGTTTGATAAAATGAGTGGTATATTAAAGAGTTATTTTCCAGATTGTAATCTATTGGTTGCAACTAATTGCCAATACAAAATGCCACCATGGTTTGAGAAATCACTTGAATACATTGATAATATGTATTTTAGTATCGATGGATATGGTGAACGTTATGAAAAAGATAGAGCTCCAGCAAAATGGAGTAAATTAATAGATTTTTTGAATTCTTTTAGAGAAATTGATAGAAAAAATACTAATATTGTAATAAATTATGTAGTAAATCCAGATAATATTCAAGATATAGTAAAAATACAAAAGTATATACAAGAAGAATATAAATTAGATGGATTATCTCTGAATATAGCTCAAAATTGGAATGAAGATGAGTCTATGGTTGGAGGATATAGTAAAGAGCAGATTGAATATCTTAAAAAAGAATTTAAACCATATGTAAAAGGAAAGGCTATTTGGGATTATAAAGATTGTTTTTGGGTAAAAAAAGGAATGAATATTGATGTATTCGGAAATGTTAGAGCTTGTAATATGAATTCATCAACAACCCCCATGGGTAATATATTTAAACAAGAATTGCAAGAAATAATAGATTCTAAAAGATATAATACTATACGAGAATCGTGTAACAATAATACACCAACTGAACATTGTGAAAAGTGTTCGTATAAGGAATTAGTACCAATTTTAAAAGAAATTTTGTTATGATAAAGAGAAGAGCAAATCCATATAAATCACATGATGTACTTAGATTACATTCATCAGAAGTAAATTCATCGTTAAATATGGTTTACAATACATTCCTAACCAAAATAAAAGAAACTGATTTCAAGTTTTACCCAAATATGAATGAAATTTATGATAAAATTTCTAACTTTCTAAATATTCAGCATTTCATATTGGGTAGCGGTAGTGATAGATGTTTAAAGTATTTTTTTGAAACATATCGAGATTATAAAAATCTAATAATTACTTCACCAACATTTCCAATGTATAATGTATATGGAAAGTTATACAATTTTGATATAAAGGAAGTAGATTACAAAGATAACAAGGTAGATGTAGATAATATTATTTCAAATATAGATTCAGATTCTTTGGTAGTATTATCAAACCCATCTTCACCAATAGGGGATGTTATTGATATTGAGGATATAAAAAGAATATTGGATACTGGTACAAAAGTTCTTATAGATGAGGCTTATATAGAATTTTCTAATGCAAAAACTTCTTTAGAACTTATTAATTCATATGATAATTTATATGTAACGAGAAGCTTTTCAAAAGCTTATGGAAGTGCTGGAGTTAGATGTGGAGTAATTGTATCTAATGAAAGTAATATAAATGAATTATATCAATACAGAGATATGTATGAGATAACAGGACCAACTATAAAATGGATAGAATCTGTTTTAGAAAACTCAAATATATTTCAAACACATATAAAAAAAGTAATATCTAATAGAGATAATATTATTAATTTTTGTATGGATAATAATATTGAAGTAGTAGAATCTCAAAGTAATTGGATACATATACGAGGAGATTTCGAACTGCCTGATGATATAATTTTTAGAAAAAATTGTACTATTCCTGATATGGGAGATGGTTGGGTTAGATTACAAATAACTGATGATTTGAATGATTATAAATGGATACTTAAATAAATAAAAAATGACAGAACTACAAAAAACATTATTAATGAATGTAGAGGATGAAACCGCATCTAAACAATTTATAGATACATACAGACCATTACCAGAAGGATTAACAATACGAGAAAGTATTATTGAAGGATTAGGGTTGGTTGCTGAAGTAGAAATCGAAGCTGGTGTTGATTTGGGTGAAACCCATGTATTTGCAGTTTCACAAAGTAGAAGAGAATGGGTACGAACTCCACTTGGTGGATTTATCAACCATAGTGAAAGTCCTAATTGTTATATAAGTACAACAACTGAGAAACGTTGCTTACATACAATAAGACCAATTAGAGAAGGTGAAGAAATAACGGTATATTATAGGTTTGAATCCTATGATGGAATGACAGCATAATATGAGAAAATACTTACCAACATTGGGAGAGTTAATTGATAGATTATCAATAATTCAAATAAAAGAATTAAAAATCCCTAATCATAAAGAAGAATATTCACAAGAAATTCAAGATATCATACATGATATTACAGAAATCTTAGATACGAATAAACAATTAAAAGTTGATGGAGATTTTATCAGAGCAATCGTAGTACTATCTCAAATGAATTTACATATTTGGGTAAATGAAGATAATGCTAGAAGTGGTGATGATAAAGGTAACCAATTAATGTTAACACATGGATTGAATGGAATCAGAAATACTGCTAAGAATAAGATACAAGAATTAGATGGTGGTAGAAAAGATTATAAAGTTGATTGTATCGCTGATGAATTCAAAGATTGGGAAGTAAGTTGGAAATAAACTATTAAAAATGTATATTTTATATAATTCGAAGTGGAATACATTTAGAACAGATGAGATTTGGGATATCGATAAAGATATCTTATCTTACTTTTCATCATATGAAATTACTAAATCTTTTTTTGATTCGATACTTCCAAACTTGAAAAATGGAGCTAAATTTATATTTGATTTCTCTCATGAAGATTGTGATGTTTATAATGAATTTATAAACAGAAAATATAATTACTTGAATAGAAAAGAAGATGATTATTTGAAATCTGATTTTTTAGATTGGATTTATGATTATATTTTAGAAAACAAATTAGATAATTCAATACAGATATGGACTGGTGTTTTGAATATAAAAAAACTAATACCCAAAAAATATAATAAAATAGTTTATCCCAAAATAAGATTTAATAATTATCCACATAAATCTACTGATTATACGTTTTTAAATGAAAGAAAGTTTGATAATCGTTTTAGTTTTGTAGCTGGTAGATTAACTCAAAAACCAGAAAGAATTGAAATATTTAATTTCTTTAAAAATAATAATTTATTGAATGATTCTACTTATGCATTTAATACTATTGATATCAATTCAGAATACCCAACCAAATATTTAGAAGGTGTTGGTATGCATACTAAAATGAAAAAAAATGATAAACTATTGTATAGTAGATATGGAGAAATGTTTTTTTCAAAATCGTTTTTACATTTAACAATAGAAAGTAGGTGGATGAGTGAGTTTAATGCTATGCATGGTTTCATATCAGAAAAAATATTTAGACCTATAAATTCTATGAATCCATTTATAGTAGCTGCATACCCACACTTTATAAAAAAACTACATGAACTTGGATTCAAAACATTTGATAAGTGGTGGGATGAGAGTTATGATAATGAAAAGGATGATGGAAAGAGATTAAACATGATATTTACTTTATTAAAAGAGATATCAGAAAAATCTATGGAGGAACTTGAAAAAATATATAAAGAAATGATTCCAATATTACAACATAACTTTGATTTAGCTACAAATCTACACGAGCATACTGATTTAGCTACACCATATGAAAGCATTTTTGACCAATTTTTCGGATTCGATAGAGTTTATATTCCATTAAGTATTAAAATAAATCCAAATTTAAACACATCAGATGATATTAAAATATAATTCCATAGGAGATACTCCTCCTATCGGTAAAATGGAGGGTGAGGGTACTATATATTTTAATCCCAAAGAAAAGTATTTTAGAGTACTTTGTGGATTTTGGATAAGTTGGTTTTTTAAAACAACGTTAAATAGTAAAGAAAAGTTAGAAGCTCGTTTAGACTATTTTTTACCTTATCTAAAAAAAGGATATGAACTTAGATTTGATGGTGGACTTGAACCTGATTTAATATGGATAAATTTAAAATCAACTAATATTTTAGATATAATATTAGAATATGTAGAAAGAAATAAAATACGAAATAAAATATTATTACAATCAGGTGATTATAATTTTAAGAACAATACACCAAAAAAATATCATAGTTTATTGAAACCTACTTGTAAGTTTGTTCATTTTCCTTACAAATCTTTAGATTATCATTTTTTAGAGAATAGAGGGTTTTCTAAAAAGTTTTTTATTGCAATGAACAGACCATCTAAAATCCGTATAGATATTTTTAATAGAATAACATCATCTTCTGAATTGGAAGAATCTTTTTACTATTCATTTAATGGTATAGGTGAAGATAGTAATCTAAAATCATATCCCTTAGAAAGATACCTAAATAAAAAAAATGATGAAGAGAGATATGGTTCTCATGGAGCTCATGAATTACATAAAACAAGTTTTTTACATTTAATAAGTGAAACATTTTTTTATAAGGAATACGAAGTAAGATTTTTTTCAGAGAAAACATTCAGACCTATATTATCATTTCAACCATTTGTAATGATATCACATTCACATACACTAAAAAAATTGAAAGAATTTGGTTTCAAAACCTTTTCAGATTGGTGGGATGAAAGTTATGATGAAGAAGATGATGATTCAAAAAGAATAAACAAAATTTTTGAATTAATTGAACATATAAATACTAAATCGTTAGATGAACTTAAAGATATGTATATTACTATGCTTCCTACTTTACAACACAATTTTGATTTGTTACATAAGGATGATATTGATGAGTTGCTAAAACCACGAGGATTTTTTAATAAAAAGCATTCTGATGAGCAAGAACTAGATTTTAAAATCAATTATAAAAATTTAAGATATTTAATGTAATGGGTCCAGAAGAATTTTATCACTTCAACAAATTAAACAATAAAGAATATATGCGAGAAATTCGTATAAAATCATTCGCTTGGATATTGGATTGTTTTGATAGAGGTACGATTAAAAAAAGAACAATCACAGGATTAATAGCAGAATCGGATTTAATTTATTTACTCAAAGATTTAGAAATTGAGGAGAGGTATGAAGATTGTGCATTAGTCAAAGAAATATTGGATAAAATATATAAAAAATGAAAAACGTATTAATAACAGTTGGATGTTCCTTTACAGAAGGAGTTGGATGTTACGATTATTCAAGTTTAAATAATAAAAATCCAAATGATTTATCGGAAAAAGAACATTCTAAATATTATGGAACGCAATTAGATAATTTTTTGATGGGTAGTTGGGGTACTCACTTACAAAAAATGTTAAGGTATGATTTACATATAAATTGTGGTATAGGTGGTTCTTCAAACTCTCATCAAATTAAAAACTTTATGGATACTATGGTATCTTGGCCAGATTTATCAAAATCAAATGTTTTGGTAATTTGGCAAATGACTTATCCTCATAGATTTAGTTTTTATAATCATGGTAGACCTAAAACATTTGGATTCAATCTTAAAGCTCCATTTGATCCTGTTCATTCTAATTTTATAAAAGAATTCGTAATGAATATGAGTAATACTGATTTTGATAGAGATATGGCATTTGAAAGTTTATTCTATTTGAGGTGTATGAGAGATATATGTAAAGTTAATGGATATAATTTTCTATTTTCAACGGTAGGAGAACCTGTTTTTGATGATGTATTAAGAAACTACTTAGATAAAAACACTCTAAAAAACTTTATAGAGATATATGATGAAGAAGAAGATGAAAAAGTTTCACCATTGGCTTATGGATATGCAAGAGGAACTGCTCATTGTGGGCATCCAATGAGTGATGGATATAAAGATATGGCAGAAGAATATCATAAATGGATTACCCAATATAGAGAAGAATTATTATATAAAGGAGATATTACTAAATTTAAACAAATACCAATGAACCGAGAATATCATATAGTAGACGAGGAAAAAAGATTGAAATGAATAGAAAACAAAGACAAACCGAAATAATAAAAAATCTATCAAATACTATTTCTTTAGAAAAGGAAAAGAGTGGTGGTGGTAATCAAGAACTTATTAACGTATTAAGTAAAAAATTAGAACAAGTAAAGGATGCTTTGTAATGGATTTAGATAAGGATAGGATAGCAATATTACTGTATGGTGAATACAGAACATTTGATGTTGTAAATACCTTTTGGGATTTTAAAGAAAACCAAAACATAGATTTTTACTTTTCTACATGGAATTTTAGTTATCAAGGTAATGATGAATTAAATATTCATCACAAAGAAAAAATAACAACAAATTCATTTACCAAATATTTCAAACAAAATATACCTTTTCTTAATATTATGGATTTGGAAACGGAAATGAGTGCATTTAATTGTACTCATGAAAAATATATAAAGTATGATGAAAAAGGAGTACCTATACATTTAAGACATTTATTAGAAATGATGGATATGACTTCTTACGATTATATCGTATTAACAAGGCCAGATGTTTTCTTTAATTTATCCAACGCTCATAAATTCACTTTAAAAGAAGATGAAATAGGTGTAAATTCTCCCCTTCCAACTCAATTAGATAATCAACCTTATGCTCAAATCGATATCATACATGATTTATTTTTTTATGGTAGAGGTAATATAATGCATGAATTTATTAGAAAGGCCAAAAACTACAATCAATGGGGACATGAGTGTATTAAAGATTTCTATATTAGTAAAACGTTTAAATTTAAAGAAGTTATTTTAGATTCAGTTATTGTAAGACCAAATTGTAGAAATGTTGATAATTTAACTCTTACCGAAATACGGAGATTGGGATATGAGTTTAACAAAGAAAAATCAAACTTTCAAATCCAAAAGCATTTTTTAAAAAAATTAATATGAAAAAAACTAAAAAAGAAGAATACTTCTATTTTAACGAAGAATGGAACTCTCCAACGGATGATGTACAAGATAAACCAACCCATCACAGATAACGATTCGAACCCCCTCCATGAACAAACGGGAACTAATGTACATATTGTGGATAATAGCGGCTTGGATAATTCTTCAAATTGTAATATATAGATGGATAATTTCTTTTTACTTATAATAGTACCCCTACTCCCCCTTTCGTTCTTTTGTCGTGGGGGGTTCGAAGAGTCGTTAAAGAATTTTTTTTCCCTTCTTTTTATTGATAGTATTTATAGGATATGAAGATATGTAAACGATGTAACATAGAGTTAAAGTACTATAAACCAAGTAGTGGAGCATATTATATATGTGTTAAATGTAACAATGTATCATATCCATCAAATGATATTGATAAAGTAGTGGATAGAGGTAGAGATTAATATTATGAGTAGAAGCAAGGATATACAAGATAACAAATTCAAAGTGATTATTTCAACAAGAGGAAGAAAGAATAAACAACCTCGTAAGGAATCTTCGGTAAAAAGAGTAATAAAGAAAATAATACAATGGAGATTAATAGGGTATATAGTAATAGGGATATCGCTATGGAAACTCAATAAGGATATAAATACCCTATCTATTCAGATGTTTCTATTAGTAGTATTCACAGAACTACAATCAAGAGGAGTATCTAAACAACGTATATCAACACTCAAAGAAGAACTTAATATAGATGGAAGTATGGAAGTGGAATACTCTCAAAGGAAAGAATTAAAGAGAAAGGCTCTTCTAGCCCAAGAAGAACGAGATTTAGCCTCATCAAAGAAGGATATAGAAGAGAATTACCCACCTCGATAAAGCACCCTAATCCAAATATAGTAGGGACATATTCTTCATATCCTACGGATACTCATCACGAAATGAACACAAACGGAGGATAGCTCAATACAAAGAGTTATCCTTTTTTTAGCTCCCTATGTTCCCTACTCCCCCAAGTGAAGATAACCCCCTAAAACCCAACGAATTACTGAACCATTTTAAGGAGATTTAAGAGGCTGAGAATTGTATCCGTATCAAGATATCACACCCCTTTAAAAGTTAACTCCTACATACCCCTATATAACCCTATAAGCCTCCTATCGAGGTGTTAATCTTTATAAGGAGTTTCACAATAGAGAAATGTCATAATAGAATTGTGATACATTCTCCCTATATGATATAGTGGTAATCAATGTATTGGTATAGTTGGAGGGCTCAAGTGTGTGTTCGTGTAGAGCCTTTTTTTTCTCATAGTGAATTTTCTAGCCTAATA